>Ga0247609_10005634_pt1 | contig 12250 bp, 10 predicted proteins | sample 172DNAGHGlowgp2_FD_193487 | JGI IMG/M metagenome (GOLD analysis project Ga0247609, IMG submission 193487) | Sheep rumen microbial communities from Palmerston North, Manawatu-Wanganui, New Zealand - 1728 DNA GHGlow gp2 | ecosystem: Host-associated > Mammals > Digestive system > Stomach > Rumen ... | reverse complement strand
GTTTCCTGCTATGGACGGAGCCTTCTTGCCTTCTGCGTTGAGTTTGAGTATCTCCCTGATTCTGTCCGCCTTGATAGGGTAGGCTTCGTCGGAGTCCTTGTCGGTATAGCAGAACCAGACAGTCTGTTTCAAGGCGTCTGACTTTACCGGTCTTACATCTCCGTCTTCCAGATGGAGAGGTTCTGACAAGTGAGGCATGTTTTCCTTGGCGTCTATGTAAACGGCAGCCTCGTAGTTTATGCAGCATTTGAGTTTTCCGCACTGGCCGGCCAGCTTCTGAGGATTGAGAGACAGGTCTTGGCTCCTGGCCGCGGCTGTGGTTATGGACTGGAAGTCGTTGATGTAACGGCAACAGCACAAGGCTTGTCCGCAGACACCGATGCCTCCAATCAGACCAGCTTCCTGACGAGCGCCTATCTGTTTCATTTCCACTCTGATATGGAACTCTTCCGCAAAGTCTTTGATCAGCTGGCGGAAATCCACCCTGCCGTCTGCTATGTAGTAGAATATGGCCTTGGTTCCGTCCCCCTGGAACTCCACGTCTCCGATTTTCATCTCAAGGCCGAGGTTGGCGGCCAGCACTCTGGAGCGTATCATCGTCTGATGCTCCCGGGCTATGGCTTCCTGCCATTTCTGGATGTCAATCGGGCGGGCTTTGCGATAAATCCTCTTGAACTCGTAGTTCTTGAAGTCTATGTTGTTCCTTTTCAGCTGATGGGCTACTATAGCTCCAGAGAGAGTTATTATGCCCACATCACACCCGTTCTGGGCCTCCACAACCACAATGTCCCCAACCCGGACAACTTGTCCGGAGGTGTTCATGTAGATGCCCTTGCGTGTGTTCTTGAAGCGGACTTCAAACAGGTTGTCCATATCTTCGTCCGGCATTCCCTGAAGCCAGTCGAAGACTGCTCTCTTGCAGCAGCTCTGGTCGTATTTGCAGCAGAACTGCCCGTCGTTTCCTATGGTTTTCTGACAGCCTCTGTGGCAGTCATAGACAATATCTTTCTTGTCCATCGTCATGCAATTAGGTAGAGTGCATTGCACAGGTCGCTGAAAACTAATTTTGCATTCACATTCCTCTCTATGCACTCTATGGTATCGTTGAATATTCCGTAATACTTCTCGAATGATTCCGCCTTCAGATTCTCCGCCAGAGCCTCTATCTCTTCTTTCTGGTTAGGATTCAAATAGGCGATTTCTTCTTTGTCGAGTTTTATGACATACATCTGCCTGAGAATCTTGAGGGCGCGGCGGCAGAAGTTCTTCTGCGCCTCTTTCCCCTTCCTTGCAAGTTCCGCCGCAGCGGTTATCAGGCCAGGAAGGTCTTTGTCCCGGGCCATTCCCATAAGCGATGCAAAATCTTCAAAATCTTCCTTCTCGTCTTCGCTTTCCTCTATCAGTTCGATGGCTCTTCCGAAGCTTCCCTGGGCGCAAGATGCCCACATCGTTGCCTTTTCCGGAGCCATCTTGTACTTTTCCGCCAGAGCCGCAGCCAGGGCTTCGTTCTCGATAGGAGGAACTTCTATCAGGCGGCATCTGGAGCGAATGGTCTGTATGATTTTTCCCGGAGCATTGGTTATCAGGAAGAAATATGTGTCTTCCGTTGGTTCCTCTATGCTTTTCAGCAGCTTGTTTGCCGCTTCCAGGTTCATCCTTTCCGGAAACATTATCAGAACAACCTTGTCTCCTCCTTCGTATGCGCTGAAACTCAGTTTGTTTATCAGCCAGTTGGCTTCATTTACGCCTATGAGCCCCATCTTGTTGTCCAGTTCCATCGCATTGTAGAGGTCCTGTTCGCTGAAATACGGATTCTTTTTTACAAGGTCCCGGAAAATCTCATAGTAAGAATCTATAGGCGCTTTCTTTCCCTTTTCCACTATCTGTGTGGTGTTTATAGGAAAGACAAAATGAAAGTCGGGATGAGACAGATTGCGTATCTTTATGCAGGAAGAGCATATCTCACAGCTGTCTGTAGTTGGCGCTGCGGTTTCAGGGTTGTCTCCGAAGAGCCCTTTCAGCAGCCACTTCTCGTCTCCTCCGGCCAATGCTTTTCTGGCTCGGCAGAACATGAACTGGACGGTAGCCAGAACCAGCGGCAGAGCTCCGCACCCGCTCTGCTCACTTAAAAGCACCGCGTGAGGCATCCGGCCCTTCTGCACCATGCCCCTGAGCATTTCAACCAGATCTTTATGTCCTGCAATCTCAGAAAATATCATACTTGGCAAAGATAATCAAAACGCACGAAAACAATATAAAGTTCTACCCGCTCCTATTCGTCTAGGCTTATGTCATTTATTATGGCGTCAACCTGGTTTTTTAGCGCAGGAACGTCTGTTAATGCAGTATGCCAGAGCAATTCCGGTTGAATAGTGGCATAACCGTGAACCAGAACATGGCGCATACGGATAATATCATTCCAGGGAATTTGGGTGTGTTTTTCCTTGAATTCTAGCGACAACATGAAAGCTGCCTCTCCTATTATTTCAACGTTCTTGACAACAGCGAAATAGCGCAGCTTATCGGAAGCCAGTTCTTCTTGGGAATGCCCCTCTGTAAAAGATATGATATTATCTGCGGCTTGGAGAATGTCCTGCAGTCTCCCATAATCCCGTTCAGGCTCTCTCATAAACAAGAACTTTATCCCTGTTGACACTCTCTTTGGCAAAAGGCTTCAGACTGCGTCTTTCTACCATGTCAACCCGTCTTCCTAACATGGATTCCAATTCGTTTATCATTTTTGTGTATTGTAATAAACCAATTGGAACAGAGTTGTCAAAGTCAACTAGAATGTCGATATCGCTATCAGACCTCTCTTCCATTCTTGAAAAGGAACCAAATAGCCATGCTCGTTCTATGGGTTCCTGACGGAAAAAGCCCTGAATAGTATGTATCGTCTTAACGCGTTGTTTATCAATTCTATCCATTCTAAGTTTAATTTCCTCTTTTTTTCCTTTTCGGCTTGCATATCTGAGAAGACGGGAGATGTTGACCCGGTAAAGCTCAAAAGCCCTTTGGAATTCTTTCTGGATATCGGCTTCTGTCAGGGTTTCATATTCTTTATCTGAATAATGGTCAACCAGCATTTTCTCCAGTTCTGGCATGCTAACGCCGTTATAATCAAAAATGGGAGCTTCAGAAACAAGCGGCTTGACAAGAATGAAATCGTGCAAATCTTCAATCATAGGATAAGCCTTCCTAATGAGGGCTACATCCGGAAAATGTTGTTTTAAAGCATTGCGAACGGTTTCGCACATTTTTTTAGGGACCTCCACAATTAGATTCTTTCTTGTATCTGTGATGCAATGGTTCATTCCAACGAAAGCTTCTGTAAGAACTTCAGCTACAGTTATCATCTTTGGAGATATGTCGCATTTGTATTTCATATCCTGTCTTTTTTGCAAAGATATGAAATATTGGCAATATTTTCAAAAAATTGCCAAATTCTCAGAATGAAACCAGCATTTCGCAGCGGGTGCAGTCGAATTCAAGGGAGAGGGTGTTGTTGCCGTTTTTCAGATAGAGATGGCTGCTGTTTCGGTTTTTGTTGCTGTTGCTCTCCTTTTTGCACAGTCCGATCTGGTAACGGATGCAGTATTTGCATCTCATCAGGAGGGCACCTTTTGGAGAAACCTGCTCGTATGAAGGCTTTATATCTTTGAGCCCTAGGTTGGTGTAAATTTCTCTTGAGAGGCTGTTGGAACAGTTTCTCAGATATGAACCACCGCCCTCTTTGAACGCTTTTTTTGCAAGGTCTTTGAGGTCGGAGAAGTCAGTTTTTTTCTCAGCGATTGTCTTGCCGTTTGCTTGGTCTTTAGCGCTGACATCTGCTTTGTCGTTTGCTGCTGTTTTTCTTTGGAGTTTTTCTTCAAGATACTTTTCCAGATTCTCCGCCAGTTCGTTTCTGATGGCGTTAAGGGCAGATGTCTTGTAAAAGTAGATATCGTCTCCCTCTACGCTTTCTACCGTAAAAGAGAAGTGCAGTGCAGTTTTGCCGAGCTGTTTTTTTACAAGACCGATGGCTGTTTCCGGATTTTCAGCGCGGTCTCCTTTAAGGAAGAGCGTGAACGCTTTACAAATGCCGTCTCCTTCTGCCTGGATTGTGATGTGAGAGTCGCTGAGGAAAACTTTCAGGGAAATGTCTATCATCCTTTTAGGGGTATTTTCCAGCTGCTTTTCAAATTCACAGTCAAAGTTGCGGTAGATGGCGTCCCCTTTTTTGATGTTGGCGTCTTTGCTGAACAGTTCAACTCCGGGTTGCCCGGTTTTGCCTTCCGGCACAAAGCACCGGCTGGCGCGGTTCCCGCTGCTTATCTTGTTGCCGGAAACGAAGCAAAGTCCGTCTGAATTGTGGATGGTCTTGTCTTTCTGGCTGTCAAGTCCACCTTGCGGAGTGTAATAAAAGCTCACGAAAGACCTTCCTCCTCCTTTTACATCGGTGACCTTGCCGATGTATTCTCCCATTGATTTTGCTGAATCCCTGCTCTTCCAGTCTTCTCTCTTCCCGTCCAGGTTAAAGTCGGTATATCCGCGGTTGAAGGTCTTTTCCGCATCTGGTGTGAATGTGCAGCGGCTTTTTCCCCAGGCGGCTCTGGAGATGTCATCTCCTTCTTTCCTCTTCTTGTATATGACCTTGTCTATAGCCAGGTCGTATTTTCTGACAATGTTCTTTACGTATGATATGTTTTTGAGCCGGCCTTCAATCTTGAAGGATGTTATGCCTGCGTCTATAAGGTCTTCTATCCTGGAGGAGCGGTCCATGTCTTTGAGAGAGAGCAGAGGGCTGTTTTTTACCAGGATATTGCCACTTTCATCAACGAGGTCGTAGCTGGAGCGGCAGACCTGGGCACATTCTCCGCGATTGGCGCTTCTGCCGGTCATGTACTTTGAAAGATAGCACTGCCCGCTGTAGCTTACGCACAAGGCTCCGTGAACGAAACTCTCCAGTGGAACAGTGGTGGCTTTCCGGATTTCCTTTATCTGCTTCAGCGACAGTTCCCTTGCCAGGATCAGCCTCTCGAAGCCAAGCTTCTCCATCAGCGCAGCTTTTTCCGGAGTACGGATGTCTGTCTGTGTGGAGGCGAAAAGCGGAATAGGAGGGCGGTCCATCTTAAGGAGGGCCAAATCCTGGACAATCACGGCGTCAATCCCGCTTTCGTATGCTTTCCACAGATAATCCTGAGCCTCCTTGAGTTCCTCTTCAAAGAGTATGGTGTTGAGCGTGAGGTAGATTTTTGCATTGAACTTATGGGCATAGGCGCACAGGACGGAAATGTCTTCAAACGAATTGCCGGCCTGGGACCTGGCGCCATATTTTGGAGCCGCTATATAAACGGAATCGGCACCGCAGTCAATTGCCGCGATACCGATTTCCGAATTTCTTGCTGGAGAAAGAAGTTCTATCTCACGCATCTGGTTTTTGTTTTAGCAGCCCAGCTTGGCAATTTTCTGTTTTGCGGTTGGGCCGAACTTGGCGTCATTGACCTTCTTGTAAGTTGCGCAAGCCTGAGCCTTCTTTCCTACGCTCTCGTAGCATGAGCCGAGGATGTAGGTGTTCTGTGCTGTAGCAGGGGCGTTTACAAGGTGGGTGATGGCCTTGTTGAAGTTCTTTGCCTGGTATGCAGACATTCCTGCTATAAGGCTGGCGGTAGGGTTAGGGCCGATGGCAAGAACCTTCTCTGCCTTTGCTATGGCCTCGTTGAACTTCTTTGCCTTCATTGCGTCATTGGCAGCAGAGAGCAACATTCCGCTGAGAACCTTTTCTGCGTTTTTGTCGCCGAGCTCCTTGGCCTTGAGAAGAGAAACTTCAGCCTCGTCATCTTTGCTGGCCTTGTTGTATGCCATACCGAGAAGCAGGTGAGCTTTGGCGTTGTCGCCGTCTCTTTCCACGGCCTTCTGGAGAAGTGCGATGGCCTCGTCCATGTTACCTGCGTTATAAGCGTCGTTGCCCTGCTGAAGAGGAATCTGGGCCAGCTTTGCCTCAGCGTTTTTGGCTACTGACTCATTGCCGAAATCCTTGGCGGCAGCAAGTGCTTCGTTGTAAGTTTCTTCTGCTTTTGCGTAATCTTTTGCAGCAACCATTTTACCGGCAGCAGAGAGAAGAATCTGAGGAATCATGTCCTTGCAGCCCTGAGCCATCTCCACTCCCTCGTCACCAGCAGCCTCTGCAATCTTCAAAGCTTCTTTGAAGTTCTTCACGGCTTCCATTTCGTTACCGGCCTGATAAGCCTCAGTGGCCTTCTGGTAGAACTCGCCTGCCTGAGTCATATCCTGAGCAAATACGCTTCCCGCAAACAGTACCACTGCTGCGGTCAAAAAAAGTTTGGTGATTCTTTTCATCTCTGTATAAAGTTTTTTTGGTTCTTAAATTCAAAACACACGGATGCAAAATTAAAAAAAATGGATATATCGCGCAAACATGGATTATTCCCGTATAATTCTTAATTTTGCGTCAAACCAGTTACGACATCATGAAGAAAATATCCTGCATATTGATCATCGCTTTGGCTTCCGTTCTTCCGGCTCAGCTTTTTTCCCAGGATTCCACCAAGGACCTTCCTGCTCTGCCTGCAGACCCGAGGGCTAAAAGTGGCAAGCTTTCAAACGGCCTTTCTTACATCATTATCAAAAACCAGGCCCAAAAGTCCACCGCCACATTCTGCGTGGCACAAAAAGTTGGGACATCGCTTGAAAAAGGCGCTGACAGAGGCTCTTTTATGCTGTTGCAGCAGCTTGCCACCAAGGGTACGAGAAATTTTGAAGGCTCAGCTATTACGGACTATCTGAAAACCCTCGGACTTGGAACGGACAACATGGTTTTCTCTACAGAAGCGGACAGGATAACCTATATGATAAAGGATGTTCCTATCGGGAGGACCAATACCATAGACTCGTCTCTTCTCATACTGTACAACTGGATGAGTTCCATCAATGTAGATGAGAGCGACATTTCACCCGAACGCTCTACCCTTGCCCAGAGAATACTGGGCGGCTGGACTCCTCTCCACAGGATGGAAACAGCTCTTCTTGGTGAACTTTATCCGGACAGTCCATACCACGGCGAGATGCGCCCTGAAGAAATCAGAAGCGTAAATTCCATCAATTCAAAAGATTTGAGAAGCTTCTACTACAACTGGTGCCGTCCTGAACTTCAGTGTGTGATTGTTGTGGGCGATGTTGATCCTGCCAAGCTGGAGACTCAGATCAAATCTGTCTTTTCCACGATTCCGAAGCCTTTGAAAAGTACCAAGAGGGTTTGGTATGAGCCAAAACCTTTTTCCGGCGTGAAGACTTTCGTGATGCAGGATGATGAATTTGAAAAATGCGTTGTCTCCATAGATCTTCTCAAGCAACCTCTTAAGGAAAAGTACAGGGCGACAAATCTACCTTATATCCAGGATTTTATGGATGACGCCATAATTCATTTGCTGCAGGGTCGCATAGATGAGGGGATTCTCAGGGAAAACCTTCCTTTGTACAACCTTTCTATAAACAAGGGCAAGTTCATGGGGTTGGAAAAGAGCAGCAGTCTTTCAGTCTCCTTCGAGACCCTTCCGTCTTCTGTCTATGCCGCCGTTTCTTTCATCAGCGGGCAGATCAAGAAGCTTGCCGACTATGGCGTGGATTCCAGGGAGTTTGCAAAGGCTTCAGATGTTTACTGGAAGGGGCTGGAAGCTTTCTATGACAACCGCTCGTCAGCTTCAAACCAGGTTTACCTGGACAGGGCGCTAAGAGCCTATTACGATGGCTACAGCCTGGCCTCCACTGAGATGCAGTTTGAAATAATGAAGGAGGTCCTGTTTTCACTCAACAACAAGAAACTTTCTGAATATGCCTCGGCGACTTTGGCCCAGGACAGCAACATTGTAATATCTTGCTTCATCCCTAAAGCCGCCGGTGTCAACCAGATTTCACGCGACAGGTTGCTGGCTGCATATTCCCAGCCGCTTGACAAGCCGTTGAAAGAAGGGGAGAGTTCCCTTCCTGTATGGCCGAATGTAGTGCCGGCTTTGACCTCCACCGTTGTTTCCGATACGGAGGATGCCCTTTACGGGACCAGGACCATAGTTCTTTCCAATGGAGCCACACTCGTGTTCAAAGATCTGCCGTCCTCATCAGACTCTCTGTTTTTCAGGGCGGTAAGCAAGGGAGGATTCTCGTTGATAAGGGGGGCTTCACTTGGAAACCATGAGTATTTCAACGGGTTGTTGAATGTGGGGAAGATCGCTGATGTTTCTTACGCCAACATGAGCCGCCTGTATGCTTTCAACCACCTTTCACTTTCATCGCGCATAGACCAGAATACCGAGCAGATGCAGGGTTTTGCCATTCCTTCAAGCGCGGAGAAACTTATGCAGGCTGTTTATCTGAACATGACGGACCGCCGCCAGGACCCTTCCGCCTACGAGCTGTACACCAAGAAGGTGATGTATGACCTTCAGTACAACCGCCTGTCTCCTAATACCGTTTTCAGGGATTCGGTGGATTACTACCGCAACTCCAACAAGAAGTTTGTGCGCAGGATAACAGAGGATGAAGTTGCTTCCTACAGCTATGATAACACGCACAAGACTCTTATGGAGAGGTTCAGCAATGCAGCAGACTTTGTATTCTTCTTTGCCGGGAAGAACTCTTCTGCCTTCAGAGACCTCGCGATAAAGTATATCGGAGGCATTCCGGGCAATCCGGCCAAGAAGGAAAACTGGATAGTGGTTCCTAATTATCTGGCAAAAGGTCATACGGAAAAGAGATTTCTCGTGAAGATGAATGTCCCGAGGAGTTATGCAGGTCTTACGCTTTCTTGTGCAAAAGGTCTCTCGTCCAAAAATCTCGTCCTTTCCGAGATGATGGAGAACTTTGTCTCATCTGTCATAAAGACAAAACTTTACACCAATGTTCCGCTGTACAACGTCAAGAGTGCTCTGGAATATTATCCTGAGCAGATATATACGCTGGACTTGGTCTTTGAGACAGATTCCGCCAGCGTTCATTCCTGCATAGAGTCTCTTGTCGGGGAACTTCAGCAATGCTCCAGGGGAGTCTTGCCGGACATGGAATTCTCCCAGCTGAAAAGACAGCTCAAAGACCGTTACAACACCGTATCATCCACACCTGAGTTCTGGCTGGATATTCTTCAGACCAAACAGATGTCCGGCAAAGACCTTTCCACCATCGGCTCCGCCGTGGATGCTGTTACCAAGAAAGATTTCTGCGATTTTGTCAAGGATGTTCTTTCCGCCAACAGGATAACCGTGATAATGGACGGTACCACCGCGGACATTCCTACCCTTCAGCTTTTGAGGGAGAACGAATTCATAAAGAACTTCTTTGACGTGGACTGAGAAAATTCTGAAAGAGGATGATTCTTGAAATCGGCAACTATCTTGTAAGCACGGAAATCCTGACGGAATGTTTCTGCTGTGACTATGCCAAATGCCAGGGCTGCTGCTGTATCATCGGCGACAGCGGGGCCCCTCTTGAAGGTTCAGAAAAGGAGAGTCTTGAAAGGCAGTTTGAAGATTATTCGCCGATATTGGCTCCAGACGGAGCTTCTGCCATCAAGGCCCAGGGTTTCTCTGTCGTGGACATAGACGGGGATACGGTAACCCCTTTGGTAAAAGGAGACGGCAGATGTGCCTATTCCGTGACCGACAAGGACGGCAACACTTTCTGCGCTGTAGAGAAGGGTTTTGAGAGGTGCCGCAGAGGTATCCGCAAGCCTCTCTCCTGCTGGATTTTCCCGATAAGGATAAAACAGTTCAGCAACGGCACGCAGGGTCTTATGCTCAGCAGGGAACACCTTTGCTCGGACGCCTTCAAAAAAGGCAGGGAGGAAGGCATAAAAGTATATGAGTTCCTCAAGGAACCCATAATACATAAATTCGGATGGTCTTTCTATGAAGAACTCTGCCTGGCGGCAAAGCTTCTGGAGGAAGAAAACAGCCGTTGAGGTTAGTCGGCGGCCATAATGTCAGGGTCAGATTCGTCCAAGGCTTTCATGTTGTTTTCAGCCTCTTCCAGAAGTTTTTTTGCCCTGTCGTAATCCTCGTCGTTCACGATAAGCTCTACGGCCAACTTGTCTGAAATGCCCATATAAGGCATATTCTGATGCAGAACTTCGGCACGGATGCCTTCATTTTCGAGCAGTCCCTTGTCCAGATTTGCGGAGAAGGCGTTGTTAAAATACTTTTTGACTGTTCTCATCGCTGAAATTTATTATTGTACTTGGTTTTGGTTTTCTTCTCTCTGCTGGAGGTAGCGTTCAAGTTTCATAGAGGCCCTTACCACATCCTTTCTCTGGCCTTCCACAGTTACCATTCCTTGGTCTGAAGTGAGGGTAACCGTATCTTCAAACATACGCAACAATCTTATAATGACACTGTTGTTGTGAAGTTTCAGGACATTCGGATTGCCTTCAGAAACCTCTGTTCTCTCCGGTACCAGATTCATTTCGCGGAGGAGATTTGCAATTTCCTGTCTTCTTTCAGAGAAGCCTTCCCCGAAAGCAATCTCCCTCTTGTTGTAGCCGATCAGAGGATAAACGGCGGCATACGCTACAAAAAACAATATTACCTTGGTCCACTGACCGTCGAAAAGATTCCATGGCCTGAGGTTTGCATCATGTTCAGAGGTGTAGAACATTACCACAACTATTATTGCAAAAAGCAATGCTACCATAAACAGGCACTTGAGCGAACGGATAATATATCTTAACATAAACGCAACTATTATAGTACAGCCACAAAAGTAAACATTTTTATTGCTATTTTTGCCACAAACGAAAACCAAAGGATATGGAAAAGAAACTTAAAATCATAATCGGAGTGCTCGCAGCCGTCATATTGGTTTTGGCCGGAGTGCTCATTGCCCAGCTGAACAAGAAAACAGAAATCAAGGAAGTGGTTATGGAAGTCACCAGCAGCAAAGACAGTCTTACCAATGCTCTGGCTCTGCTGCAGCAGGAGTATTCTTCACTTTCTTCCACCAACGATACGATCAACACCCAGCTTGAAATAGAGAGGGCCAAGGTAGCAGAACTTATAGAGAAGGTCAAGAAGACAGAGGCTTCCAACGCTTCCCAGCTCCGCAAATATGAGAAGGAACTTGGAACTCTGAGGTCAATAATGAAGAGCTACATCAAGCAGATAGATTCCCTCAACCAGATGAACATAGCCCTCAAGGAAGAAGTTACAGAGGCCAAGAAGCAGGTCCAGGAAACTACCGCCAAGAATGAGGCTCAGGCAAAGAAGATAGAGGAGCAGAGCAAGAAGATAACAGAAGGTTCTGCAGTCAAGGGCAGGGGACTTTCCATAGTGGCTCTCAACAAGAGAGGAAAGTCCATGGACCGTTCCAGCCGCGCCGAGCAGTTCAGGGTAAGCCTTTCTCTTGTGGAGAACCCTATCGCGGAGACCGGTCTTATGACAGTCTATATCAGGATAAAGGATCCGGACGGGATACTTATGACAGACGGTGGCCAGCAGGTGTTTACCTGCAACGGAGAGCAGCTCATCTATTCCGCCGCCAGAGAGGTTGACTACCAGGGTCAGGAACTTGACTTGAACATCTTCTTCACTCCAGGTGCCGAACTTGCAAAAGGAACCTACACTGCTGAGGCTTATACCACAAAAGGTAAACTCGGGACAGCTGAAGTATATCTCAAGTAAAGACAAGGCAGCCGAGGCTACTCCCATGGCAGGCATCTATCTGCACATTCCGTTCTGCAACTCGAAGTGCATTTACTGCGGCTTCTACTCAGTAGTTTCAAAAGATTTAAGAAACAAATTCATTCCTGCGCTCAAAAGAGAAATCCTCGGGCGCAGGAATTTCTTTTCCTCCCTGTATCCGTCTGACCGTCTCGTAAAGACACTATACATAGGGGGAGGAACTCCGTCTGTTTTGGATATCAGCGTCTTGAAGGAAGCCATATCTTTACTCCGCGATGAGTTTTCTTTTCCGGCAGCAGCTTTTCAAACTGATAATCCGGACGAATTCGAGTTCACGGTGGAAGTCAATCCGGATGACATAACGCCTAATTATGCCCATTCCTTGAGGCAACTCGGAGTCAACCGGGTAAGTATGGGCGTCCAGTCTTTCCAGGATACTCATCTAAAATGGATGTGCCGTCGCCATACTTCCCTCCAGGCCGTAGAAGCATTCAATACCTTGAGATGCGCAGGCTTCCGGAACATTAGCCTGGACCTTATCTTCGGTTTCCCTCTTATGACGGAAATAGACTGGGCAGACAATCTGG
>Ga0247609_10005633_pt1 | contig 12250 bp, 24 predicted proteins | sample 172DNAGHGlowgp2_FD_193487 | JGI IMG/M metagenome (GOLD analysis project Ga0247609, IMG submission 193487) | Sheep rumen microbial communities from Palmerston North, Manawatu-Wanganui, New Zealand - 1728 DNA GHGlow gp2 | ecosystem: Host-associated > Mammals > Digestive system > Stomach > Rumen ... | reverse complement strand
AAGAAGAAATAACGCACGTTGACAACTGGACAAAATATTTTTCCGAGAAATACGGCGTCGACTCCGCGCAGGTTGAAGCGGCTTTGAATGAAGGCGTTCACATTAAGGACATTAGACACGCGGCGATTTTGGCTAAGCTTAGCGGAAAAAGTTTTTCGGACGTTCTGTCAATGAAAGTCGATTGGTTTCAAGTTGCCGATAAGTTAGGCGTTACACGCGAACAGGTTCAAGAATTCTTTCAGCAGGAGCGCGACGAACATTTTGCCGCCGAAGCCAAGACCGACGTTAAAACTTTTAAAGCTTTGCTAAAAGACGGCTACGATCCGCATGATATTATGATTGGCGGGCGCATTGCCAACGCCGCGAACAAAAATATTAAAAGCGTCCTTGAAAAGCGCAGAATCAACAACACATGGGACGACGTTGCAAAATCTTTTGGCGTCGACATGAAAAAAATTATGCCGCCACATCATCCTAGACATCATCGCAATAAATGAACCAAAATTTTAAAATAAAAAATGCTCTCCAAAAAATAGGAAAGCATTTTTTTTTGCCGAAAATTTTTTAGACTAATTCGATTAAAACCATCGGGGCGGCGTCGCCGCGACGCGGCGCAAGTTTCAAAATTCTGGTATAACCGCCGGCGCGTTCTGCGTATTTGCCGGGAATTTCCTCAAAAACTTTATGAACAACGTCGACATCAGCGACGAGATTTATAGCTTGACGGCGTGCGCTAAGGTCGCCGCGTTTGGCAAGTGTGATAACTTTTTCGGCGAACTTGCGAAGTTCTTTTGCGCGGGCTTCTGTCGTCTCAATGCGTTCGTGTTGGAAAAACGCGCTGAGCAAACTTTTGAACATCGCCTTGCGTGCACCGCTGTTTCTACCGAGTTTTCTATAACTCATCAAATTTCCTCCTTCCTGCCAAATTTATTCGTCTACATAGGGAAGGGCGTTGCTGTTCGGTTCTTGCTTGAACGTAACGCCGAGCGTTTCCATAGTGTGCTTAATTTCTTCAAAGGATTTGCGACCAAGATTGCGAACCTTCATCATTTCCTCTTCTGTCTTGTCGGCAAGGTCGGCTACAATGTGAATGCCGGCTCTCTTAAGGCAATTTGTCGAGCGAACGGACAATTCAAGCTCCTCAATAGGTTTGGCAAGATTTTTATCCATTGTGATTGAAATATCATCATCCGCTTCTTTAGTTGGAAGGTCAATTTCTTCTTTTGCTTCTTCAACTGAAACGCTATCCATATTCTGGAAAAGTCTCATGTGAGAAATTATAATTGCCGCCGCTTTAGAAACTGCTTCTTCTGGACCAACTGTCCCGTCTGTCCAGACTTCCAACGTCAATTTATCAAAGTCCATTTCAGTGCCGACGCGGGTATCTTCTACGTTGTACTTGACGCGCAACACGGGCGAATAAATCGAATCAATCGGGATCGTGCCGATAATGTCATCAGGATTTTTATTTTTCTCAGCAACTTCATAGCCGCGCCCACAACGCGCCGTCATTTCAATTTTAAGCTTTGCTGTTTCGTTAAGCCAGGCAATATGCAAATCAGGATTTAAAATTTCAATGCCCGAATCGCATTCAATATCATTTGCCGTGACTTCGCGGCGTCCGTCCGTATGAAAACCGTCTCGTATTTCCTCCGGAACGTCAACATCAATTCGCAGAGGATAAGTTCGCGGCGGCGTGGAGACAATTTGCGCAAAGGGCTGATAAGGTTGATCTTCGTCAATTTTTAGGCGAAGCTCCTTGATATTCAAAACGATATTTGTAACATCCTCGCGAACGCCGGGTATCGAAGAAAATTCATGGAGCACGCCGTCAATCCTAATCGACGTGACCGCCGCGCCTTCCAAAGAGGAAAGGAGCATGCGGCGCAAACTGTTGCCAATCGTAATTCCATAGCCACGCCCAAGCGGTTCACAAACAAATTTTCCGTAATTGCCGTCGTCGCTTATCTCGACAAGTTCAATCTTCGGCGGTCTTTGGTTTTCATTTTTATCTTCAGCCATTCAAGAAATCCGCTCCTTTCAAAAGCAATGCGCAAAACAATTCGCAATGCGTAATGCGTAATGCGTAATGAATTCGGGAAAGGAAATTTATCTTGAATACAATTCGATAATGGACTGCTCATTTACGGGAATGTCGCTAATATCTTCGCGTGTTGGAAAGCGCGTAACGGAGCCTTTAAGATTCGCTTGATTTGAATCGAGCCATTGCGGAGAACTCAAAGCGTTGTTAATTTCCTTAATAGCTTTAAAAATTTCCTTAGCCTGACTTTTTTCACAAACTTCGACAACGTCGCCGACTTTGACGAGCGCGGACGGAATGTCAACGCGCTTGCCATTAACGGTAATGTGCCCGTGACGGACAAATTGACGCGCTTGGCGACGGGTATTAGCAAAGCCCATGCGAAAAACGACGTTATCAAGGCGGCGTTCAAGGAGAATCAAAAGATTTTCTCCTGTGACGCCCGACATTTTTTTAGCTTTTTCGTAGTAATTTCTAAATTGACGTTCAAGGACGCCGTAAATAAATTTTGCCTTTTGCTTTTCTTTAAGCTGAAGCCCGTACTCACTAACTTTACGGTTGGCGCGTTGTTGCTGATGTTTTTTCTCGTTAATCTTGCGCGAACGACCAATTACCGCCTGTTCAATTCCGAGTGCGCGGCAGCGTTTCAAAGCGGGAGTTCTATCTATTGCCATATTTGCACCTCCAAATTAAACTCTTCTGCGTTTAGGCGGACGGCAACCGTTATGCGGAATGGGCGTCACGTCTTTAATCATGTTGACTTCCAGACCAGTCGCCTGGAGCGAACGGATAGCCGCTTCACGACCCGCGCCCGGACCCTTAACGTAAACTTCGATTTGTTTCAAGCCGTGTTCCATAGCCGCCTTAGCAGCAGTTTCAGCCGCCATTTGTGCGGCAAACGGAGTTGATTTGCGGGAGCCTCTGAAGCCTAAGCCGCCCGCTGACGCCCAAGAAATTGCGTTGCCGCTTTTGTCGGTGAGCGTGACAATCGTATTATTAAACGTGGAGCTAATGTGCGCCACGCCGTATTCTATATTCTTGCGAACTTTTTTCTTGGCGCGAACTGTTCTCTTTGTTGCCACCTTTTTAGCCTCCTTAAAAAGTTGTAAGATTGCAAGTTGTAAGATCGTAAGTAGAAGAGCTTTTTACTTATCAACTTTCCACCTTACCATCTTTCCACCTACTTACTCACCACTATTCTTTTTTCTTGCCTTGAACGAGCTTTTTGGGACCTTTGCGAGTTCTGGCGTTGTTTTTGGTGTTCTGTCCACGAACAGGAAGACCGAGACGGTGACGGCGTCCGCGATAACAGCCAATATCAATGAGTCGCTTAATGTCCATCTGAACATCGCGGCGAAGGTCGCCCTCCACAACGAAATTATGATCGATGGCATCACGAAGTTTTACAACCTCGTCATCCGTGAGATCTTTTGTACGGGTGTCGGGATTGATGCCCGTCATCGCAAGAATTTTCTGCGACGTGGGAAGCCCGATTCCGTAAATGTAAGTCAATGCGTATTCGATTCTCTTGTCACGTGGCAAATCTACACCGGCTATACGTGCCATAATTGTTTCACCTCCTTAACCTTGACGCTGTTTGTGCTTGGGGTTTTCGCAAATAACCATGACGCGACCTTTGCGCTTGATGATTTTGCACTTGTCGCACATCTTTTTAACTGACGGTCTGACTTTCATAGTATCCGCCTCCTTAAACGGTTTAATAATCTATCACGTTTTTTAATTACTGTCTACTAATCGGCAAAAAAAATTTTCGACTGCTGAGCCGAAAATCTAATTGTCTGCCGCAAAAAAATTTTTCATTTGAAACGATAGGTAATTCTGCCGCGCGTCAAATCGTAAGGCGTCAACTCGATTGTAACTTTGTCGCCTGGAAGAATACGGATAAAGTTCATGCGAATTTTGCCGGAAACGTGCGCTAAAACTTTGTGCCCGTTTTCTAGCTCAACTTGGAACATCGCATTTGGCAGAGCTTCTAAAACTTTGCCTTCTACTTCGATTACGTCTTGCTTGGACATTGCTTCCGCCCTCCGTTATTCCTTTGACGAAAGGACGCGCTCTAAGTCTTCCGTCACCTTTGCTATTGGTTGTCTACCGTCTATTTCCGCATAAATTCCCGCCGTTTTGTAATATTCAACGAGGGGGCGCGTTGATTCTTCATAAACGCTCAATCGCTTTTGCATAGTCTCTTCCGTGTCGTCAGCCCGTTGATAAAGTTCACCGCCACAGGCGTCGCAGACTTCTTTTTTCGGCGGATTGAACTTTACGTGATACGTCGCGCCGCATTTCTTGCAAATTCGCCGTCCGACTGCGCGCTCAATTAAATATTCACTCGGTACAGAAATATTTATCACCCGCGAAAGATTTATTTTCATCTCCGCCAACATTTTATCTAAAGCTTCTGCTTGAGCCACCGAACGCGGGAATCCGTCTAAGATAAAACCTTTGGCGCAGTCCGCTTTGCTTAAACGTTCCCGAACTATTCCTATCGTTATCTCGTCGGGAACCAACTTGCCCGCGTCCATGCAAGCCTTAGCCGCTTTTCCCAATTCTGTGCCTTCTTTAACTGCCGCACGGAACATGTCACCCGTTGAGATTTGCGGTATCCCATATTTTTTTACCAAGAAAGCCGCCTGCGTCCCCTTGCCGGCACCAGGTGCTCCCATTAGGATTAGTTGCATCTTTCTTTCCTCCTATTTCATGAAGCCTTCATAGTGCCGCATTACCACCATTGCTTCTATTTGCTTCATCGTATGCAGTGCCACGCTCACCACGATTAACAACGCCGTGCCGCCGAAATAGACGCCTTGTATATGTGTTGCGCCGCCGATTAAATTTGGCAAGACCGCGATAAACGCTAAGTACAAACTGCCCGCCGTTACCAATCGCGTTAAAACAAAGTCAATATGATCTGCCGTCGGCTGTCCCGGTCTAATTCCCGGTATGAACGCACCGTATTTCTTTAAGTTATCAGCCATATCGGGGATTTTCACCGTTACCGCCGTGTAAAAATACGTAAAGAAAATTATCAGCACTACATAAATCGACGTCTGAAGCGGTGTGCCCCATTGCAAATGAGCCGCTAACTTTTGGATCTCCGGTACATCGATAAATTGCACAACCGTTATCGGGAACATCAGTACGCTTGACGCGAAGATTATCGGTATGACGCCCGCCGGATTCACCTTAAGCGGCAAATGGCTACTGTGTCCGCCATAGGCACGCGCTCCAACAACGCGCTTTGCATACGTTATCGGGATTCGCCGCAACGCCGCCTCGACATAAATAACAAAAACTATCATCGCGATTGCTATCACTGCGAACAATACCACACTGAAATAATTTATCGTTCCGGCTTGCACGTATTGATAAATCGTCGCTAAATTTTTTGGCAACGCCGCAACTATTCCCGCGAAGATGATTAACGATATGCCGTTGCCAACGCCCTGCGCGGTTATCTGTTCGCCGATCCACATTAAAAGCGTTGTCCCTGCCGTCAGCGTTATCGCGATTATCAAGATATTTACCGGATTGGGATTGAGAATCGCCGCCTTCAGCCCGATTGACATGCCCACCGCTTGAAAGAACGCCAATACCACTGTCAATTTCCGAGTTACGCGCGTCGTTTTCTTGTGACCTTCTGCGCCTTCCTTGCTCCACTGCTCCAAAGTCGGCACCACGACCGTTAAAAGTTGCATGATGATCGCCGCGTTGATATAGGGCGTTATGCTCATGGCGAAGATACTAAATTTACTGAACGCGCCGCCCGAAAATAAATCTAACAGTCCAAACAAGCTCCCGTTGTTGAAAAGTTGTTCAATAGCCGTTGGGTCTACGCCGGGTACCGGAATATGCGTGCCCATGCGGAACACCGCGAACATTATCAGCGTAAAAATTATACGTTGCCTAAGCTCTGCTATCTTAAAAATATTAGCAAGCGCGGACATTAAACTACCTCTGCACTACCGCCCGCCGCCTCAATTTTGGCAAGCGCACCTTTGCTGAAGCCCTTTGCTTTTACTGTCAATTTCTTTGAAAGTTCGCCGTTGCCGAGTATACGCACACCGTCCAAAGCATTTTTAACAATGCCTTTATCTATAAGCGTGCCCGCGTCCACCGTCGCGCCGTCATCGAACACATTGAGCGAGGCAACATTGATTTCAACGTATTCTTTGCGCCAAATGTTTTTGAATCCGCGCTTGGGCAGTCTGCGATAAATGGGCATTTGACCGCCTTCAAAACCAACCCTTACGCCGCCGCCCGAACGAGCTTTTTGCCCTTTATGCCCGCGTCCCGACGTTTTGCCGCAACCCGAACCCGTGCCGCGTCCAACGCGAACTTTATCTTTACGAGCACCGTCAGCAGGTTTAAGTTCATTAAGTTTCATTTGTAAACCCCCTTTCGATTATTTATCAAGTGCAACCTTGCCCTCGTCCGCGACTTCTTCGACCTTCACGAGGTGTTCAACCTTATGAATTTGTCCGCGAATCGTCGGCGAATCGGGCAGAATCGAAAAGGAATTCAATTTGCGAAGTCCAAGCGAGCGGATTGTCTTGCGTTGCGTGTCAGGACGACCGATAAGACTTCTAACCAATGTGATTTTTAAAGCCATGTCTCAGCCCTCCTCAGTTAAAAAGCTCCGCAACAGTTTTGCCGCGCAGTTCGGCGACAACTTCCGCACGTTTAAGCATTTTCAAACCCTCAAGCGTCGCACGAACCATGTTATTGGGATTGGACGAGCCAAGAGATTTTGTCAATATGTCGTGAACGCCGGCAAGCTCCAATACCGCACGAGCGGGACCTCCCGCAATAACGCCAGTACCTTTTGACGCCGGACGCAACATAACTCTGCCCGCGCCGAAGACGCCAACCACGCCATGAGGTATTGAACGCTCTTTGAGCGCGATCTCAATTAAATTCTTTTTAGCATCGTCAACGCCCTTACGAATAGCTTCGGGAACTTCGGCGGCTTTGCCCAATCCTACACCGACTTTGCCATTGCGATTGCCGACGACGACCAGCGCACTAAATGAAAATCTGCGACCACCCTTGACGACCTTAGCAACACGATTTATAAAAACAACCTTCTCCTCGAATTCGGGAGTTTCCATTTCATTTCGGGGCATTTACTCAACCTCCCTTTTTTCAATTCGTAATGCGTAATGCGTAATGATTTTTTAATTACGCACTGCGCATTACGCATTTCTAATTAAAATTTCAGTCCGCCTTCGCGAGCCGCTTGAGCCAAAGCCGCAACGCGCCCGTGATAAATGTAGCCGCCGCGATCAAAAACAACTTCGCTTATGCCCTTTTCGATAGCTTTTTTGGCAATAGCCGCGCCGACAGCCTTAGCCGCCGCAATATTGCCGCCCTTGCCGTCGAAATCTTTTTCAACCGAGCTAGCCGCAACAAGCGTTATTCCTTTATCGTCGTCGATAACTTGCGCGTAAATGTGCTTGAGACTGCGGAACACATTCAAGCGCGGACGCTCTGCCGTGCCCGCTACGCGATTGCGAACGCGCAAATGTCTCTTTTGGCGAGTTTCATTTTTATCTGCCTTAAGAAGCACTCCGTACCCCTCCTTGCCGTAAACATTTTTTACTTATGGTATTATTTAGGGAGATTTGCAACAGCATACTCAACTTCTTCAGGTTCAAATTCTTCGCCGTATTCTGATAATAGTTGTTCACGAATACTTTCAGCTGACATAGCTTGTTGCGATTGATATTGTTTGGCTTTCTCCAAAGCATTTGCTTTCCAATTTATATCTGAAAGATGCTCAATAGCCCATTGTGCATCTTCAGGTGGAAATTTTTCTCCATACTCAGATGTCAATTGGGTATAGAGCTTAGCCTTAGACATGTGCATTCTTGTGGCATACATTATCGCTTTCTTTAAAGCATTCTTTTGTCCCATAGTAGCATTTTGGTCTTCTAAGGCTTGCTGTTGAAGAGTCTTGCTTTGTTCTACCTTTTGTTCCATCTTCTGTTCTACTTTTTGCTCTGGTTCAAGTTGAGATGAAGAAGATGAATTTTGCGAACTGGAATTATCACTGCCACATCCAATCATTGAAAAACTTGTCACTGTGGCAATAGTTAAAGCAACAAGCAATTTTTTAAGCATTGTCTACATCTCCCGTAAATTGTCGCCCGCAAGAAGTTCAATTTCGTTATCTTCGGGGTCAGCAACTATGCTTGCGTAATAACCGTCACCAGTTTTGCGCGGAGTCGCCACTATGTATACGCCGTCATCTTCCATTTGTTGGGTAATATAATCAACGGCTTTTTTGTCGCCAACATTTATAGCAACGTGATGATAGCCCGAACGATATTTAGCTTTCTTGGGGTCAATCATACTTTGGCGGTGCATAATCTCAACACGGGAGCCGTTGTCGAAAGTGAGGAAATAACTACTAAAGTCATTGCGGAAGTTGGTATATTTCTCGCTAGCCTTAGCGTTGAAGTATTTGACGAAGAAATTTTTCTCGACTTCCAGATTGTTGACGTAGAGGGCAACGTGTTCGATATTCATGCTGATGACACCGCCTTATTTCTTACCTTTCGCGCCGGCTTTGCCTTCCTTGCGTCTGATATGTTCGCCAGCGTATTTAATGCCCTTGCCCTTATAGGGTTCAGGTTCGCGCCATTTGCGAATATTAGCGGCAACCGCGCCGACCAATTCCTTATCGATACCGTGAACCGTAATTGTCGTAGCAGTTGGAGCGTCAAGGGTGATACCTGCGGGCGGCTCGATAATGACGGGGTGCGAATAACCGAGAGATAGATTTAAATTTTTACCTTGCTTAGCGGCACGATAGCCGACGCCGGCGATTTCAAGATTTTTGGTAAAGCCTTGAGTAACACCGACGACCATATTGTTAATAAGGGTGCGGCTAAGACCGTGTAAAGACCTGTGCGTTTTATCGTCCGAAGGGCGCGCCACCGTTAAGACGCCGCCTTCAATGTTTATTTTCATTTCCTTAGAGATCTTACGGGACAATTCGCCCTTAGGACCTTTGACTTGCACCAAATTATCCGCGTCGACAGAGACGGTTACGCCGGCTGGAATGTGAATTGGTGCTCTTCCAATACGAGACATATTAGCACCTCCAATTTACCAGACTTGCGCTATGACTTCGCCGCCAAGACCAGCCTTACGAGCTTGTTTATCGCTCATAATGCCCTGCGAAGTCGAGATAATGGCAATACCGAGACCGCCCAATACACGAGGAAGATCTTTCCTCTTAGAATAATGACGCAGACCCGGTCTGGAAATGCGCTTAATGCCCGTGATAACTTTTTCGCGTTCAGGACCATACTTGAGGAGCACCGTTAAAATGCCCTGCTTGTTGTCTTCTGCGAAACGATAATCTTTGATGTAACCTTCCCGCTTGAGAACGTCCGCAATAGCGATTTTGATTTTCGAGGCGGGAATTTCCACCTTTTCGTGGTAGACAGAATTAGCATTGCGAATGCGCGTAAGCATATCCGCAATAGGATCAGTCATTGCCATAGGAAACCGATATCCTCCTTTCGATATAAAAAGAATTTACCAACTAGATTTAGTTATGCCAGGAATAGCTCCGGCGTAGGATTGAACACGGAAGCAAATGCGGCACATTTCAAACTTACGAATATAGCCGTGCGGTCTGCCGCAAATTTTGCAACGATTGTACTTGCGAGTTGAGAATTTCGGTTCCTTAGACCACTTTTCAATTAAAGCCTTTTTTGCCATTTGATAATCACTTCCTCAATTTCAAATTCATTACGTATTGCTAGCTTTCAGCTTAGAGCTTATCAGCTTTCAGCGAGAATATTTTTTTGCTGACAGCTGATAGCTGACACCTGACAACTTTTAATTACGCATTAGCAAAAGGCATTCCCATGAGCGCGAGGAATTCTCTTGCCTCTTCGTCAGATTTAGCCGTTGTGGTAATGATAATGTCCATGCCGCGAATCTTATCAATTTTATCGTAGTCGATTTCGGGGAAGATGAGTTGCTCTTTGACGCCGACAGCGTAATTGCCGCGCCCGTCGAAGGAATTGCGATTCACGCCGCGAAAGTCGCGAACACGAGGAAGCGCGATATTCATGAATTTATCAAGGAATTCATACATGCGACGCCCGCGCAGGGTGACTTTGCAACCAATCGCCATACCCTTACGAAGTTTCCAAGCGGCAAGGGATTTTCTGGCGCGAGTGATAACAGGTTTTTGTCCGGCGATAGCAGTTAAATCAGCCATAGCGGATTCAAGAACTTTTGCATTACCGACTGCGTCGCCGCAAGCCATATTGATGACGATTTTTTCAAGCTTGGGAACTTGCATGACGTTTTTATAGGAAAATTTTTCCATTAAAGCTTTGACAACTTCGCTTTTATATTTATCCAAAAGTCTGCTCATAATTTTCCTCCTTTCTAAAAATTATTCTATAACTTCGCCGCATTTCTTACAGCAACGAGAATTTTTGCCGTTAGAAATTTTATGAGCAATGCGAGTGGGCTTATTGCAAGCAGGGCAAACGAGTTGAAGTTTAGAGGCGAGAATAGGGGCTTCTTTAGAAATGATACCGCCCTGAGGAGTTTTAAGGCTGGGTTTGGAGTGACGTTTGACCTTATTTATACCTTCTACTATGACTTTAGCATCAGCAGGGTAGGCAGAAATAATTTTACCGGATTTGCCTTTATCTTTGCCGGAAAGGACGATAACGTTATCTCCTTTTTTAAGTTGGAGTTTAGCCAAGATAATACCTCCTTTCTAAAGGACTTCAGGAGCAAGAGAGATAATTTTCAAGAAATCGTGCTCACGCAGTTCACGAGCGACGGGACCAAAGATACGAGTACCGCGCGGAGTTTTATCCTCTTTAATAATGACGGCGGCATTTTCGTCAAAGCGGATAAAAGAGCCGTCAGGACGGCGAAGACCTTTTTTAGAGCGAACGACGACAGCCCGAACGACATCGCCCTTTTTAACTTGACCGCCCGGAGTGGCGGCTTTAACGGAAGCAACGATAATGTCGCCGATATTGGCGTAACGGCGCAACGAGCCGCCGAGAACGCGAATACACATAATATCCTTAGCCCCAGTATTATCAGCGACGTTGAGGCGGGATTGTTGTTGAATCAAGATAAAAACCCCTTTCCATATTACTTAGCTTTTTCGATGATATTAACGAGGCGATGGCGTTTAAATTTGGAGAGTGGACGAGTTTCCATAATAAGGACTTTATCACCGACATTAGCGATTTGGTTTTCGTCATGAGCGAAGAATTTAACGGTACGCTTAACGGCTTTTTTATAGAGTTTATGCTGAACGAGTTCTTCGATAGCAACGACGATAGTTTTATTCATTTTGGTAGAGACGACGACGCCGACGCGGGTTTTACGTTCATTACGCTTTGAATTCACAATAACCCTCCTTTCTAGGTAATAGGTTATAGACTAATTTTTAGCTCCTACGATAGTATTGAGTTGAGCGATAGAGCGTTTAACTTGGCGAATACGCATAGGATTATCAAGTTGCCCTGTAGCGTGTTGAAAGCGCAGGTTAAAAAGTTCTTCTTTAAGGGATTTAATTTTTTGGAGTTGTTCATCAGTGGAGAGGTCGCGAATTTCATTAACCTTCATGCTTATCGCCCCCTTCAGCAGGAGTATCGTCTTGGTGATGTTCAGCTTCGTAAGCGGCGTGAGCAGCCTTTTTAGCGTCAGCAAGAGATTCTTGGACGACAGGAATATAAACGTCGCCTTGATGATCTGAGGCAATGAATTTAGTTTTAATGGGAAGTTTATGACCAGCAAGGCGCATAGCTTCGGCGGCAATTTCCTTAGGAACGCCAGCCATTTCAAAGAGCACGCGACCAGGCTTAACAACAGCAACCCAATACTCAGGCGAACCTTTTCCGGAACCCATGCGCGTTTCCGCAGGTTTAGCGGTTACGGGCTTATCCGGGAAAATCTTAATCCAAACTTGTCCGCCGCGTCTAATGTAGCGCGTCATTGCGATACGCGCCGCCTCAATTTGACGGTTAGTTATCCAGGCGGGTTCCAACGCTACTAAGCCGTATTGCCCGTGAGCAATGGTATTGCCGCGATTGGCTTTACCTTTCATGCGACCGCGAAATTGTTTGCGATACTTTGTTCTCTTCGGAATCAACATTACGCGTCACTCCCTTCGGCTTGACGAACGCCCTTGTC
>Ga0247609_10005632_pt1 | contig 12251 bp, 25 predicted proteins | sample 172DNAGHGlowgp2_FD_193487 | JGI IMG/M metagenome (GOLD analysis project Ga0247609, IMG submission 193487) | Sheep rumen microbial communities from Palmerston North, Manawatu-Wanganui, New Zealand - 1728 DNA GHGlow gp2 | ecosystem: Host-associated > Mammals > Digestive system > Stomach > Rumen ... | reverse complement strand
ACGTAGAATATGTACGTACAGAATGGCGTGAACAACGGACTACCAGAGAGTGGTTGCAACGACGATGGCTGCCTTATGGTATATTACACGACAGTATTATGGGTTGAATTGTATAGGGACCACTATTCACTCCCTTCAATTTTTTACAATATCAGTTCTATTTTTAGTGTGATAGGGGTCATATTTACATCTTATACGTACATAATGTACGTACAATATAGGCGAAACCCCTCAAATTTCGCCATTTTCTCGCGCGGCTCGTGCCTGTTTGTTCGCTATCAGCTGTGCGCGCTTCGCATTATCAGAAGCAATTTTCGCTGCTTTCTTGGCCGCGGCGACCTTTGCCTTCTCAGTCTTGGCCGCAGTCTTGCGCGCATACTCCTCGGCCATCTCGTAGCCGTCATAAACGTCCCCATCGCGCGAACCAGTAGGTACTTTAAGGGTGAAGACTAGGTACGCCTCGTTGCCGTCTTCGTCAACTACTGGAATAGTGACCTCGTTAGAGTTCGTGCGCAGGGTTTCTTCACCTGCGGCACTGAGCCATTCCGTAAGTTTTGCCACATAAGCCGCGCGAATTTTATCATTAGAAGCCTTTGACATGGAAGTTTCCTCCTATAAGTTTTGATTTTTTAGATTTTCTATATATATTATACCAAATTTTCAGACAAAAGTCAAGTTTTGTCTTTGAAAAAATTTGTAAATTTTTTATTAACGGGATAACAATTAAGAAATGAAAATTTGACTTTTTAGAGAATTTATGGTATAATATATATGTAAAATGAAAGAGAGGTTATGACTTATGGAAAAGTTTGCGTTTAGGTGCGAAGTGTGCGGCAGTGATGAAACTGAGGCGCAGATGGAAGATTTTGCGGACGACTATGTAGTGTTCAAGTGCTGGTGCCCGCAGTGCCAGCGTAGCTGGTTCGAGCAGTATGAGATGAAGCTGACGGGCTGGACGAACAAGAATGGTGAATGGCGCGAGGTCTTCGATTGGAATGCGCCGACGCCTGAGAACGTAGATGCCGACTCGGAGGTGCGCGCATGAGTTGTGAGTATTACATTTACGCGCGCCGCGGCGACACGCTGATTCCATTTTTTGTCGTAGGGGGGTCATTTTCCATTGCTGAGGCATTTCGTGACCGCGCCCCTTATGAGGCAATTCGTGAAATTTCGCCGAAAATGATAGACGATGCACGTAGTTATCTGCGCGCAATCTGTGACGGTTATGACCGCCGCAAAGCGGAGATAAAAGAGGAGCTGGCGTCTATTGCCACCTGGAACAATCCCATAGATGATAAATTGACAGCCTATGAGGACCTGCGCGCAGACCTGGCGGAAACACACAAGGAGAGCGAAGAATATACGGAGGGGCTGGCCGCGCTCACCTTCCTCGACTGCGCGCCGGAGGGTACGACCTTCTACATCGGCATCGACATACCGGAAGCAACCATCGAAAATATAAAACCTTAAAATTTGACTTTCTCACAAAATTATGATATAATATATATACAAAGATGAGATGAGATGATACGGTTTCCCTTCTTTCTTTCTTACATCACCTCCTTATAGTGTATCATCCATCAAAAATCTTAAAATATCACACAAGTTAGAATTTGACTTTTTCAGAAAAGTGTGATATAATATATATGTAAGATGAGAGAGGTAATTCATCACTAGTTTCCCTCTTTCTTACACGGCAAAGCGCCGGCCTCTCTCATCTACCCTTCCTTCGTTAATCACGGAGAAAGTAATCTCCGTTATTAAAATATAAATTAAAACTGGGTGGCGCCCTACCGCCAGAAATGGAGTACACATTATGACTAACAGAGAATTCCTTAACGCTATCGCTAACGGCACTATGAACGACGAAATCATGGAGTATGCGAAGGCTCACATTGAGAAGCTCGATGCCGCCAACGAGAAGAGACGTAACACTCCTTCGAAAAAGGCAGTTGAGAACCAGCCGCTTGTTGACCAGATAGTCAACGAAATCCTCAATGATGAGGCGCAGACCGCTTCCGACGTCGCCGCTATCCTTGGCGTGTCTACTCAGAAGGCTTCTGCTCTCCTGCGCGCCGCTGTTGCCGCGGGTGATGCGGTGTCGACCGAAGTGAAGATTCCGAAAAAGGGTGTTCAGAAGGCTTACACCAGAGCGTAATAACGCAAGTTGAAATGACGGGCAGAAATGCCCGTCTTTTTTTGCTTTGATTATATATCCAACTTTGATATAAGTGCAGCTCCGCAGCTGCTACAAAAATTCCTAAAATGTGCAGCTTCTCGACCGTTGCAAAATTTGCAACAGTTCAACTCGCAGCTCCTGTCAAATTTTCGCAGCTCGCAGCTTGCCTATGTTAAAATTTGACAACCGTCGGCGCGAATGTGGTTGCGTATGTACAAAAAAGACACGCAACAAAATGCGTGTTTTTCGCAACAATTTCGGACTTGACAAATGCGGCAAGTTGTGGTATAATATGGGGGGTAGTCTATGGCGCGCCCGGGCGGGCACAAATTAGGAATTAAAAGTCACATTCTAAAATTTCGCAAAAGAAAAGCCCCAGAGGGGCTTAACTTTTAGGCGAGTTTGTACGCTTTGAGCGTTCCTCTACCCTTGACCTTGATTTCCTCTGCGGTCAGTTTGCCGTTGTCAACCAACTGACGGCACAGGGCGGACGCCTGCTGAGTTGATTTCAGACCGCATTCCTCGACAAGGTCAGAGGCAAGCGCATAGTCAACTGTTCCCAGATAGGCGACAATGTTCGCTTTGAGCGGCTCGTTGGCTATCTGCGTTTTGGTGGGCGTGTTGGCACGCTTTTCGTTACGCGCGTCAAGTTTGGCTATCTGCGCTTTGGCAAAGTCGCGGAGGTCGTTGGCAACGCTCTCATTTTCGGAAACGGCGATAAAAAACTCTCTGTTGGTCATAATGAACCCTTTCTGTAAGTGGCGCATAAGATTTTTTGGTGTTGCGCTCTCTCTTTCTTACGGATATATTATACCGCAAAATCCGCGGTTTGTCAAGTGTTTTTTTTCGTGAAATTAAAAAATTTTTTGTTACCGGTTTCTCCTAAAATGTTGCGCGCCCGGGCGCTCGCCCTGTGGGATTACTCCCACAAGGCACACCGCACCGCTCCCAGTGCCAGACACGCTTTGAGTATTTCTTTTTCAATCAGCACATCTGCCAGTCCCTGATGCTCTTCACTGAATGACAAGTCGCCAGTCAAGAACCGATATATCACCTCTGCCGTCAGTCGAGGGCGTGGGGTTTTATGTTTTGTCATAAATCCGTTGTCCTCGCAAAACTTGCGGTAAGTCGGATTTTTGCCGAACACCTCGCGGCTCATTTTCAGAGTGTCGCATATCGTTACGGACTTTGGAAACACATACCGATATTTTGAGGCGGTCAAATATCGTTCCGTCAATTTGGTGGAGAGGTCATCAAATCTTGCGTTGTGGGCGAACACTTCGCGCACTTGATAGGCGCGTATATCGTTACGCAGGGCGCAAATTACGGTCGCCAGGCGCGCCAGTTTGCGGTCGCCGTTCTTGATGTCGTCCCAGTATTTCGGCACTTTGTCGGCATAGTAGGCGCCAGCCATCAGGTCGCTATCAAGGAAAACTTCGGCTATTGCGTAGGACTCCGTTTTGATAACATTGAGGTCATCATCGAGGACAGCCCAGCCTATATCGTACGCTATCGGCTCTTCCAGTGAGTTGGCGGTTTCGGTGTCAAGGATTATTCTGTTCATTTGTGGGTTCCTTTCGTTTCTTACGGATATATTATACCATAGTCGGCGCGGTTTGTCAAGGGCTTTTTGTAGGTTGGAAAAAATTTTTTGTAAACAATCTATGAACGCCGGCGGCGCCCGGGCGGCCCGCCGGAGGGGTTATTCACCCCTCGCGGCTTTGGCGGCGGCTTTGGCGGCACGTGCTGCTTTGTCGCGTTCGATTTTTGCCGCCTTTTCGGCTTTGGCTTTCGCCGTCTTCGCCGCTTTTTCGGCGATATGGTCGGCGTATGCGGCGGCTTCATCGTGTCCGTCATACGGCTCGCCGTCCCTTGTGCCAGTCGGCACTTTGAAGGTCAGGACGATATACTCATCGTTGCCCTCATCATCTACGCAGGGCATAGCGATTTCGTTTGCGCCAGTGCGCAGGACTTCTTCGCCCTCATCGGTGAGATACTGCACCAGTTTGGCGAGATAACGGTTGCGGATACCCTCGTGGAGTGTTTTCTTTGATGTTGCCATTTGACAACCCCCTTTCGTTCTTACGGATATATTCTACCACGGAACAGTCAAAAAGTCAAGAGAGAAAATTGTAAACAATTTATGAACGATTTGTTACCGGATTGTGAATGGCGCCCGGGCGCGAGGGGCGTTGCCCCTCACCTCAATAGTCATATTTGGTTGCCTTGCGCGCGGTTATATTACCTTCCTCGTCCTCTTCCAAAAAAATCTCTGTGCGTTGGAATACATCTGACCAAGTGAATATGTCACCATGGATACAGATAAGTTTTTCAATCGTGATGCCGTAATCGCATTTGAAATAAAGGTTAGCAAGTTTAATTGCGGTTTTGCGCGTAAGACAATACCGTGCACCAAGTGCCACATTACCATATTCGCCTGAAGTGTTTACTGTTATTCTGTACATTGTTATTACCTCTCTTTCTTACGGACATATTATACCATAGAAAAATCAATTTGTCAAGCACCGTATTTGTAAACAATTTGTGAACATCGGCCCGGGCGCAAGGCGGTCATACGACCGCCAGTACTTCCCATATTTTATTTGGTTCGTATGCGCCCTCGCCCCAGTTTGTGCGGTTGCGTTCTTCATCATCAAATAAGATACCGTTTGCCTGTTCTTGTTTCGGCACTCCGTAGGGGATAATCTTTATCTCGTCCCAATATACACTTTTAAGGTGTTTTGCCAGCCAAGCCTTTTTTACCCCCGCCACTTTTTCATTGTAGGCGGCGCTTGTGCCTTTGGGCGTCCAGGTCAGCACTCCAATTTTTGCCCCGTTTCTCTGCGCTTTGTGCAGGGCTTTCGCCAGGCGATTGCAGTTTACGAGCGGTCGCGCATTCTTGAAGGGGCGCGCGTTTTCGGCTTCTATATCGGCAAGCCAGTCTTTTTCACCGTACAAGTCGGCAATCGTTCCGTCCATATCAAACCAAATATTCAATGGCGTTCTCCTTTCTTACGGACATATTATACCACGGAAAAATCAATTTGTCAAGTAACGCAATTGTAAATAAATTATGAATGGCCGGCGCCCGGGCATTTCGGCGCGTGTGTCTTACGCGCCAGTGTAAAACAACACAAGGAAGTAAACATTAAGTGTCACGCTTGCTAAGTGCATTACAAGTCCGTTAATCCTATGGTCAACCGCCAAGTCTTTTATAACTCCGATAACGGCAACCGCAAGACCAAACCACGCAATCGATAGTCCGTAAATCATTACCAACACAACATTTATAACAGTGATGAACGCGCGCAAGTCGTTCCATTCAAACTTGTATTTGCTATCAAGATGAAAAAAATGTTTCATTTGCCCTCTCCTTATTGACGGGTATATTATACCACGGTTTGGACAAATTGTCAAGTCCTAATTTGTGATTTGTTTCTCAAATTTTGCCGGATCTGCGCCCGGGCGCAAAGTGGGGATTACCCCACTGAATACCCACCAAATACCTCAAACTTGCCGTTGCGCCAGAGATTGAGAACCTCTCCTGTTAAACCGTCAGTCATTACTACCTCTTCGGTGTCTACGGCTTCGGTGAACCATAGAAATACCTGATGCGCAAAACTGCCGTCAAGATATTTTTCGCTTCTTTCTATTCCTAAATGGGTTGTTGCGGTGACTACAAACATTGTGTTTTCTCCTCTTTCTTTTGTAAGTAAATTATACCACAATTTTATTGTGTTGTCAAGTATTATAATTGTAAACAATTTATGAACATTCGCGCCCGGGCAAACGGCCCAAAGGCCGTTAACGCTCGCATTTAATAAGTCTATTTGTTTTTAATGCATAACAAATATTCCCTATGGAGATAGCAATCGCTAAAATCTCTAGTCCTTTCCAAATTTCTACATATTCCCCTGCGCCTATGCGCACAGCGCACATTATAGCGCACGTCGCACCCAGGAGCGCGCCCAGGATGCACACAAGACGGATCGCCTTATTTATCATTGCGCGCCTCCCTGATTTCGTATACGCCGTCTGCGAGCGTAACGAGCTTGCCCTTGTAGGCTTCAGCCATCCACTGAGCTTCGGCTCTGATGGTATATTTGTTGATACTCTCGAGTACCTCGCCAGTTATGTAATTGCGTACGGAATACGGATAAGTCTTTGACATTTGTCGCACCTCTTTCTTTTTACACATATATTATACCACGGTCGGGGTAGTTTGTCAAGTCCCGGAATTGTAAACAATTTGTGAACAAGATCGATCTTCCTGGAATTTTGCCAATCCTAGATCCGATCCGGCGCCCGGGCGGGAGGGCCTTATGCCCTCGCCCCGAACCATTCCAACATTCTTCGACTTTCGTCCAGAAGTCTTATTTTTTCGCCACCGCCATTTTTTGCGCTTTCTCTTGTTTTTGTGCCGAACTCGTTCACAAACTCTTTGTACTCGTTACGGCTCATAATGTACGCCGTTCCGAAGTCTTTGGTAACATAGGCGTAACGGTTTGCACCGTCAACGGCAAGGTAAGCATCAAGGTCGTATCCCTTGCACACCGAGGCTTTTGCGCTCTTGACTTGAATGTCGAGGACATCACCGCCGAGGTCGTGTCTGAGGTTGTCTGCCTTGCAGATTTCGCCTGTGAGCGTGAAGCGTATCACCTGTTCGGCGTGCTGCCCGTTGTTTTTGTATGTGCGCTCGATATTGGTGTTGAGTGTGATTTTTTCCATTGTTGCCACGTCCTTTCGTTTACGGCTATATTATACCACGGAATGCCCGGTTTGTCAAGCATTCAAATTGTAAACAATTTATGAACAGCTTCCAGGATCGATCTAATCCCTAGATCCGAGTGGCGCGAGCAGCGGCCGCCCGGGCGGAGCGGCCCCTGGGCAGCGTGCGTATTCTACCGCACGCGTATTTAAGCCAGTGGCCGCATTTGGCTCTTATAGTGGTGCTTGCTTCAACACGCCCTTTTGCGCGTCTCTGTACTGCTTGCCACCGCAGTGATGAGGGAAGCCTTAACTCTCTCACTTACGGATATATTATACCACGGACACGGCATAATGTCAAGTGCTTTAATTGTAAACAATTTATGAACGATCGATCCGATCGATCGATCTGTTAGCGGCGGCTAACACCGCGCCCGGGCGCGCCCTCGATCGGCATATAAAAAAGACACCCGTGGGTGTCTCATTCGGCGTGTGCCAGATCAACGATCCGATATGCCCAGATCGTGCGCCAGTTTTCAAAACCGTAGCGCGCCAGGATTTTATGCGCCCAGCGGGCGATTGCTTGCTTTACCATATCAGCGGCTTCCTTTCAAGTCTTTCGTTCATCTCGCGCCATTCGCGCTCGTAGCGGTTGCGAATGCGGTCAGCCTGTACCTGTCTACGCGTTTTGCGCAGAGGGGCGAGTTCCTTGTTGTTGTTGCGTTCGTTGTTTGTCATGGTCTTATCCTCTCTTTCTTACGGCTATATTATATCACCGTCCGGGCGTTTTGTCAAGCCCTTTTATTTGTAAATAATTTGTTAACGCCCACTCCAGGGCGAGGGTCAAGCCCTCGCGCGGAGCCAGTCGAGCATTGTGGGCGTTTCGTGTTTCAGGCGGATTTTTTCCGCTCCGCCGTTCTTCGCGCTGTCGCGGGTGAGCGTTCCGAATGTTTCGCAAAACTCGATATATTCGGCACGGCTCATTATATAGGCGATACCTTCGCGCGTTGCGTATATATACGCGGTTGACGCGTCTTTTTCAAGATACGCGCGGAGGTCAGCCCCTTTACATACTGTCGCGCGGGCGGATTTGATTTGATAGTTTAAGCAATCCGCGCCGAGGTCATAGCGGAGGTTGTCCGCCTTTTCAATTATACCCGTCAGGGCATAGCGCACGGATTGTTCCGCGTTTTGTCCCCAGTTCACATAATTATTTAGAAAATTGACTTTTAGTGTTTTCATTTTTCCCCTTCCTTGTTGCGTTTCGCTCTTGCTTTTCAGCGTCGGACTTTTACCGACGGACGCGGGCGGACTCAATCGTCCGCCAGATTTGTTCCGTAGCGTACCGCTATACACCGAGCGCTATATATTGTATTATCTTCGGTTATTTTTCTTAGCGTTATGCAGTCGGTTACATCACGAGCGCAAAGTAAATTATACATTACCTGTGCTTTTTCGAGCGTATCAAAACGGCGTTCCAGGTGTGAATTGCTTACGCAATAATAGGTTATATTGTTGTAATTTTCCATTGTGTTTTCCCTCTCACAATATATTTTTTATTCCGTCCGCGGTCGCGGTCGTTTTTGTTTACGGTATAAGTATATCACCGCGGACGCGGTTTGTCAAGTACTTTTTGCCCGAGAAAATTGTAAACAATTTATGAACAGATTTACCTACTGGGGCGGTGGGTTTTTATTCGGGCAGACGGGGGTATAATTCACAATTTATTAACATTTTGTTCACAAATCCGGCCCCTACCTGGACAAAAATATCCATGAACTCCAAAACTGAAAATTTGACTTTTTTTCAAATTTCTGCTATAATTATTATAGTATACAAGAAAAACTAATCTGGAGTGTTTAATGTCTTATGAACCGTCTCAAACTCGACTTCTCTATTGAATATGACACCGATAGAGCCATCTACGTCGAAAACTACTTATAGTCCCCTACCTTCGCCCATAATCCCCCTACCCATGCCGAATTAGATACTATGACAAATTATATACTATGGGGGAAAGACAAGACAAGCGGACTAAATGGGCGCTAGCGCAAATCTAACGTAACTTCTAAGTTTAAGGTGTGGGATAACACAAGAGAGTGTGAAAGTTTGGAGGAACTGTTAGAAGTGCCGACTTTTAACGAAGAAAGCATAGGGGAAGTCGATCGGGCGAAATAGACGAAGTAGGTGAAGCCAGTTTTCGATCGGAATGTAGAAGCGGCCCGTGCGGGTGAAGTGTTACCACAATTAGAGTCCCTCTGGCGCAAGATAGATGAGCTGGACTGGTAGATAGAACAATATGAGTTGGAGCACAACAGAAGGAAAAAAGAAGTAAGGGAAGAATTAGAGCAATGGTTGGATAAGTGGGGGAGTAATAGGGATGACTTGCGCGCAATGTACGCACAGTGGACGCCGTATCAGTATTTGCGCTTAAAACAAGATTTAGTAACTTTAAGGCAAGAGTAGTACACCTTGAAAGATATATATGCGCCTGTGATATGTACGAGGATAGTAGATAATGACGAGAAAGTTGAACCATTAGATGTTGACTGGGATGCGGGCGTTGATGTGCTACCGTTGGGATTGAACTATAAAGGGAATGACTGGAGTAGTATGCGCATTTAGCGTGCGCGCAGTGAGTTGGTGTTTAGGCCCTTTGACGAGATAAGACCTGATAGATATGAGGAGAAGGACTTAGAACAAGTATCACAGGTATTGTGGGCGAAAAGAGATGCGCCAGTGAAGTTGGATTTGAGGAATGGGTTTGTGATGCAGAACGTGGTAGAACACGTAGAAGATATGCGCGAAGCCCGTGAACGTCAATGGGATGGCTGCACGGGCGCGCTTGTAGACCTGATTGAGTATTACATTGCAGTGGCTGACTTAAGCGATGTAGAACGGCGCATTTTAACACTAAAGATTAAAGGCAAGAAGAACGAAGAGATTGCGCGCGATGTGAACGCACGATATAACAAGACATATAACATAAATTACATTTCGACTATCTATTGTTAGCGAGCGATACCTAAGTTGGTAGACGCTGTAAACCTACATAGATAGTTGTTAGAAAATATATTTTTTGAAGAGAACTGGAAGAAATGCACAAAATGCGGCCGACTGTTACTGCGTGACGAGCGCTTCTTCGGTCATAAACACAGTAGCAGTGATGGTTTCTTTACTAGATGTAAGAAATGCACGGCAGAAGCAAGGAGAGCAAAAAAATGAATATGGAAGAAAGATTTATCGCAGCATTAGTAAAATTTAACTCTATAGAAGTGGCCGGATTAGCAAAGATTTTAGGAGTTAAACTGGGTAATGTAGATGGCGACAACGTGATTGCGCGCGATGGCTTAGATATATTGTGTGATATAGTTGATGCTTGGAAGAGTAGTAAGAGAAGGCCACGTAGAGAGTTATTAAGATGCGCAGAGCAGATCGCGCGCGATCACGACAGAACAGATAGTGTATTAAGGAGTGAGGTAGAAGATGGGACTGTCGCCGCAGATAAACAAGACTAAGCCTTTTGTTGCACGTGCCTGTAATATTTGTGGGTAGTTAAGCGGTCCAGACAACTATGCGCCCACCACCTCCCCATTCTACCCCGATGGATATTTGCCAATTTGCAATGACTGTATTGATGCTTGGATAAAAGCGAAAGATGGCGAATGGAATTGGAGTCGCGTAGATAAAGTTTGCTAGATGGCTGATATACCTTTTATTCCTAAGGAATGGGTAAAGCTAAGTGAGATGAATGACTAGGGTGTCTTCGGTCGCTATGCGCGCCTCTTCTTAGAGAGTGAATATGAGGGGATTGGCTGGGATGAATACTTTTAGGCATATTAGACGCTAAAAGAAGAAGGCACTTTAACACAAGAGTTACCAGAACTTCACGAGAAGGAATTAGAAGATTTGCGCGCACGCTGGGGCGGTAATTACGATGAGGAAGCCCTGCGCTATCTTGACCAACTATTCAACGGCATATTAACTACTCAAAATGTTAATGGTGATCTCCAACTTGACCAAGCGCGCAAGATCTGTAAGTTATCTTATGAGATCGACTGCCGCATACGGGGAGGGGATGATTTTGACAAGATATTAACTGCTTATGATAGACTGGTTAAGACGGCAGAATTTACTCCTAAAAATGTGCGCAACTTAAATGACTTTGATAGTGTTGGAGAGTTGGTTAAGTGGCTTGAGAAGCGTGGTTGGAAGAATTAGTATTACGATGATGTAACTAAAGACATAGTTGATGAGACAATAAAGAATATTTAGATGTTTAATCAGCGCCTTTATACTAATGAGAGTGGTATCGGTGATGATATTGCGCAACGCATTAAACAGTTACAGTCTATTGAAGGAACAATTAACACTAACAATGATTCTTACTATCTTGATCGCGATGCCAATTATGATTTAGACTCTTATGAGAACGATGGGTATAACGAATTAATCAAAGATCAAACCTTCGATCCGGAGGCCTGATATGGCAAAAAAGGTAAATATTATTACTAAGACTGCACTATCAGAGGCGCAAGAGCGATTAATTGGTGAGCGCGATGGTACGGTAATAGAAAAGGGCGCAACCCTAAATGAAGATTTCTTGGTGAGCAATTAGGACTAGATTGAAAAAACTATGTAGTTCTTTTGCGCTTATCCAGATTTGTTTATTGATCTGATTACGCCACAAGATGATAGCATCAATTTATTCTTCTATTAGCGTATCTTCTTGCGCGCAGTTATGCGTTTTAAGATAATTTACGTAACTGCATGTCGTGCCTGGTCAAAATCTTTTATTACAATTTTAGGATTAATTTTACAATGTATCTTTATTCCTAATCATAAAGCATTCATATGCGCACCTAACAAAACATAGGGCGCACAAATTGCAAAAGAGAAAATATATGAGATTTACAGACATTGGCCGCTAATAAGGCGCGAAGTGATTGGAGGAGACTTAAGTGAAACACCTGGTAACTTCGGTAAAGACTATGTTACACTCAAATTCAGAAATGGATCCATATTCGATGTGGTTGGCGCGCTAGACTCTACTCTTGGCGGCCGTCGCCATAGTGGTCTTATTGATGAGATAAAGCTGCATGATGAAGAAACAATTAACACCATTGTTTTGCCGTTACTTAACGTTTCACGCCGTTTACCTGACAATACTGTCAATCCTAAAGAGCCAAACCAACAAGTTATCTGCGCGACATCTGCCTGGCAAAAGACCTCTTTTGCCTATGACCGTTTAATCGACAACTTTGAAAAAGCCATAATATAGCCCGAGCGTGCATTCGTGTTCGGCTGTGATTATCGTGTACCATTAATGCATGGCCTGTTGGATCGTGACTACGTCAATGACCTT
>Ga0247609_10005630_pt1 | contig 12251 bp, 12 predicted proteins | sample 172DNAGHGlowgp2_FD_193487 | JGI IMG/M metagenome (GOLD analysis project Ga0247609, IMG submission 193487) | Sheep rumen microbial communities from Palmerston North, Manawatu-Wanganui, New Zealand - 1728 DNA GHGlow gp2 | ecosystem: Host-associated > Mammals > Digestive system > Stomach > Rumen ... | reverse complement strand
CACTTAGAAGGGAGCCTTGGCTCGCGCAGATGTGCGCACGGATAGAGAGAGGTGACGAGCAGCTGAAGCATCGCTTGCCGGTATGGACGCCATCGTGTGCTGAATTCCGTGACAACCATCGTGCTCAGGCAGATGCCCTTAAGCCACTTCGCCGGCTGATGATGGACTTCGATGAGAAAGGTCATACGGATGAAATCATGAGAAACCTCACCCCCAGCCCCTCTCCGACTGGAGAGGGGAGTGAGATGACGATTGGCGGACTATTAGTGTTATTGGTCGAGGAGAGCGTTCGTCGTGGTACTCATGTGCTCGTTGAGTTGCCTGAGGGGATGTCGGCAGGGGATGCACAGAATCTGATGAAAGAGGCTACAGGATTTGAGCCCGACAAGCAGGTGAAAGGTGTTGACCGCTGCATATATATGGTGCCGGAGGATCACACCAGGTTTGTCAGCGAGAGGCTGTTTGAAGTAACTCATTCCTCCCCTGAGTCAGGGGAGGTTAGGAGGGGTTCAGGAGGGGAAAGGAGATACCTTCAGGAGTTCAAGGGCATTCCCTATACCTCTATCATAGCTGAGTACTGGCGCAGAACAGGCGGTGAACCCTCAGAGGGCGAGCGGAACAAAAGGCTGCACCAGTTGGCGGCTAATCTTCGGGCCATCTGCGATAATCAGGAGGATTGGCTGCTGGAGGTCATGCCTAACTACGGCTTGTCGGTTCAAGAGATGAAGAGCATCATCCATTCGGCCTGCAAGGAACCTACCAAAGGCTCGCGTATCATCGATCAGATTGTGAGCACAACCCCCCTGTGGTCCCCCGAGGGGGACACGATTGAAGTGGAGGTGCAGGAGTATTGTAGCCCCCTCGGGGGCTTGAAAAGGGGGTCTCTCCCTATCGGACTCAAGGAGTCGCTTGCAGGTGTGCCTGTGTCGATGCACATACCCGTGCTCTGCTCCGTACTGCCGTTGGCAGCTGCATACGCCGACCAGGTGGAGGTGCGTTATTGCGATGGCGAGATACAGAAGTTGGGTATGATGTCGATTGTCTATGGCGAGCAGGCAAGCGGAAAGTCGGTGTGCAAACATGCCGTGAACATTTGGAAGCGTCAGTTCGACGAAGAGGATGCCTTGGCCCGCAAGCGTGAGGACGAGTGGAAGGAGCGCAAGAAGAGCCGTAAGGCCAACGAGAAGGCTCCAGAAGACCCGAAGGTGTTGATTCGCGTGGTGCCCGTGACGGTATCGTGCTCAACGCTCCTGAAGCGTCTGAAGAATGCCAACGGCCATACACTGTACTCATTCGGCGAGGAACTCGACACGCTGCGTAAAACTAACGGGGCAGGCTCATGGAGTTCGAAGTACGACATCTACCGGCTGGCTTTCGACCCGCTCGACTCTGAATGGGGTCAGGATTACAACAGCGACCAGGCAGAGTCTGGGGTCGTGAAAGTAGCGTATAATTGGTCTATGCTTGGCACCAATGGGGCTGTTAAAAAGTGCTTTAAGGGCGACAATATAGAGAATGGCCTGTCGAGCCGAATCCTGCTTGCTGAGATGCCTGACACGTCGTTTGCCAAGATGCCCCGCTATGGCCGTCGTTCAGCAGAGGACGAAGCAAGGATTCAACAGGCGGTGACCCGGCTGCGCTCCTACTGCGGATTCGTTGATACGCCACGTCTGCGCAAGGCCATCGATCAATGGGTAGAGGAGAAGCGCGTGGATGCCTTGAAGGACATCGACCACGTGAAGGACACCTATCGCCGCCGTGCTGCCGTCATCGGCTTCCGCTGTGGGGTCATCTTCCATCTGCTGAGCGGTTTGGCAAAGGAATCAAAGGCTTGTGTAGAGTTCGCCGTGATGATGGCTGAGTACTGCATGAACCAGCAGATAAAGGCATTCGGCAACGTACTGCAAAACCAGTATGTGGATGCCCAGACGGAGTGTCAGCGTTATGGTGAGAACAACAGCATCTTCGACCAGCTGCCACCCTCGTTTACTGCCGATGACTTGGCTGCCTTGAAACGTGGTTCGGTGCCTCGCAACAGCATCATCAAGATTATCTCGCGTTGGCACAGAGACGGCTGGGTGGAGAAAGCAGACACCAAGCGGTGGAAAAAGGTGTCTCACTCAGCTGACCAGAAGCGTGACAATGACAAAGTGACATCGTGACATTAAGGAGGTATCGATATGGAACTGATATTAGAACGCATTGCAAAACGCAAGACCTACACGATAGGTAGGCTCTGTATCCGCCGCCAAGTAATAGACGAATACCTGCCCGGCATTGAAGACCAGTATTTTTGCGACACCTTGGAACCCACATGGCGCGACTATGCCAATGGCGCCTACAAGGTGAAAGGCCGGTCGGCCATCCCCGAAGGCCGTTATGCAGTGGTTATCTCATGGAGTCCGAAGATGAAGCAATGGCTTCCCATCCTGCTCGGCGTACCGAAGTTCAGCGGCATCCGCATCCATGCGGGTAACACCGCCCAGGACACTGAGGGCTGTATCCTCGTAGGAAAGAACAAGCTCGTAGGTCAGGTTGTTGACTCCCGCATCTGGCTCCACCGGCTGAAAAAGAAAATCACCGAAGCCAAGGAGCGAGGCGAGGCAGTCTGGATAACCATCAAGTAAGCATTGCCGCCGATGTCCGTTAGTGGATGTCGGCGGCTTCGCTAAGCAGCCATTTCCATCAAATGGCCGAGCATAATAATCACAAACAACCGAACGAAATCGCCACAAACGACCGAACAAAAATACAACAAACGACCGAAAAGAGGCAAAAACATTTGGATAATTCAATATGTATAAGTAACTTTGCACCCGAAAAGATATAATAAAAAATGGCAGAGATTATATATAAACCAAGAATTGCCGACAGGCTGTTGGCTCGTAAATTGGCAGGTAAAGGGGCTGTATTGGTTGAAGGACCTAAATGGTGTGGTAAGACAACGACAGCACGTCAGCAAGCCAAGAGCGTGCTTGACTTGGGTGATACTGAAGTCTTGAAACAGAGTAGGCAGATGATGGATATTAGTTCGAAAACCCTCCTTCAGGGAGAAACGCCCAGACTGATTGACGAATGGCAGACGATAGCAGAACTGTGGGACACTGTCAGAAATGAAGTGGACAAGCGAGGAGCGTTTTCGCAGTTCATCCTGACAGGATCTACTGTAGCTCCGCAGGCAGAAGATACCGTTCACAGCGGAACAGGACGTATGGGTAGAGTTAAGATGCGCCCGATGAGTCTGTATGAATCTGGTGAATCTACGGGTAGTGTTAGTTTGGCAAAACTCTTCGATGGCGAATCTTTCGAACCGCAACCTAATAGCATCGACTTAGAGCGTATAGCCTATCTGACCTGTCGCGGTGGTTGGCCACAAGCCACTCTGCTTGAAGGCGATATTGCCTTGGATCAGGCCTTTGGTTATGTTGACGATATATCAGAACGTGATATTCAGCGTGTGGATAAAGTTAAACGCAGTCCTGAGCGTACCCGTTTGCTACTACGTTCGTATGCCAGAAACATTTCTCAGCAAGTACCCTATAGCACCATCAAAGCCGATATGTTGTCAAATGATGCTAAAACGCTTGACGAGGACACTGTCGCTGACTATATTAAGGCCCTTAGAAAACTTTTCGTAATTGAAGATCTGGCAGCTTGGAATCCCAATATCCGCAGCAGGGCTGCCATTCGTACCAGTGACACCCGTCATTTCGTTGACCCAAGCATTGGAACAGCATCGTTAGGCTTAGGACCCAAAGATTTAATAAACGATTTGGACTCTTTTGGACTCATCTTCGAGGACTTGGCTGTGCGTGATCTGCGCGTGTTTGCTGAAGCACTCGACGGGAAACTATATCATTATCGCGACAGTTCAGGACTGGAGTGTGACACCGTGTTGCATCGCCGTAATGGAACGTATGGACTGATAGAGGTGAAACTTGGTGGCGAGAAACTGATAAACGATGGTGCTGATGCGTTGAATACACTTGCAGATACCATAGACACCACGAAAATGAAAAAGCCGTCATTCAAGATGGTATTGACGGCTGTTGGTCCCTACGCATATCAGCGGCCAGACGGTGTTTTTGTGGTTCCAATCGGTTGTCTGAAAGATTAATGAAAACGGGCGGCCAAAGTCCGGGTGCTGTAACACTAACAGCACCGTGACAGCCAAAACAGCCACGATGCCTAAAATCCAGTATAACATCTTTTTTAGTTTCTTCATTTATCTGTTTCCCTTAGATGTTAATATTCACACCGCCCATGAACGTGGCGCGGGGCATGGGGTAGCCCAGATTGATTTCATAGCTCTGTGCCAGCAGGTTCTCGCCACGCAGCCACAGGCCGACATTTTTGCAGAGAGCATAGTTGACGGTGGCGTTCAGCAGACAGAAATTCTCCTTCTGCTCGTCTTTGCCAACGGCAGTATAGAGACCGTTCAAGTATTGCAGACCAGCGATAATGCTCCACTTCTGGTAGTTGAAGTTTGCGCCAAGGAAACCTTTGTACGTCGGTGCTGCCACGACGGGATTCTTCATGTGCAGCAGCGAGTGGTTGGTGTTTACAGACCAATGGCTGTCGATGCGATACTCTGCCTCCAATTCCAGGCCGTAGTTCTCAATCTCGCCTGTATTGATGTTCTTGCCTGCAACGGCCTGAATCATGTTGTCGCCCTTAATATAAAAGAGGTTTGCACCATATGTCAGGGATTGCAAATCCCCTCCAACGTCCAGACTGTGGCGCCAAGAAAGTTCGTAGTTCCACAGACGTTCTGCCCGTAGGGAGTCATGGTTAGCTGTACCGTACATGTACATTTCGCGGGTATTGGGATTGCGGAAACCTTTGCTGACGGATGCTTTCAATGCTCCGGTCTCGACAGGGCGTAAGACAACACCTGCTTGCGGCACCCATTCGCCACCAGCTGTCGAGTGGTGGTCGTAACGCAAGCCGGCATCAATGGTCAGCCACTCGGTGATATCCTGACGGAAGTCCACATACCCAGCCACCTCGTTCTCGTGCGAGTGTGCACTCTGCATCAGTCGTCGCTGGGTAGTGACCGTCTCGCCCGTCTCACGATTGGTGTACCAGGCACGTCCGTAGATGTGCTGGTAGTCAAGGCCAACGGTGACGCGATTGCCTTCAAAGAGCTGCGCACTCTGATACCAAGATACTCCAGCCACAGCATCCTTCGAACGGAAGAGGTCGGTTTGGGGTGTACCACCATCAGCATTATAACCATCATTGATCTTATGGCGTCCGAAGTTGTCATAGACACTCAGCGCTCCGCTGGTCTTGTTATAGTGATTCTCGATGGTCAGACAGGCTGCGCCACGCGTAATCCACTGGTCGTTCTCCAGCTTGGGCTGCGTTACGGTACCAGGGTTCGAGGCGTTCCAGTGAGTCAGATCCAAATCTATAGCTGCATTCCAATGGTCACTGATGTCGTAGCCCAGTTTGACGTAGCCGCCATACTGCTCAAAGCCCATGTTGGGTCGGTGGTTATCCGTACGACTGTATTGTGCAGCAACGGTAGAAGAAAAGCGTCCGCTGCGTATTTGGTTCGAGGCTTCTGTCTGGACAGTGCCATAGCTGCCAGCGCCTAGGTTGATATGCGTCTTCACGCCATCTTCGTGCATCGAGCGGGTGACGATGTTCAGTACACCGCCCATCGCGTTGCTTCCATAGAGAACGGAGGCTGGCCCACGCAGCACTTCCACACGTTCTGCCATCAGCGCCTGATAGCTGTCGGAGATGGGATGACCATACACACCGTTGTACTGCGGATGTCCGTCGATAAGGACGAGCAACTGTCCTGCACCGCCCGTGACACCACGCAGACTGAGACCGCCTGCTGCACCCGTCGATACGCCGTAGCCCATCATTGAGCGCGAGGTGACGAACAAGCCTGGCACCTGTTGCATTACCGTGGGCAGCACACTCGTCTGCTGCTGCTCCGTCAGCGTCTCACGACTGATGACATTCACCGTATAGGGCAGATGGCGCACATCGGTGGCGTTGCGTGTTCCCGTCACTACCACTTCCTGTAATGATAGCGAGTCTGTCTGTGCAAAACAAAAGGTGCCTGTGGCCACGAAGGCCACAAGCACAGAAAACAATCTTTTCATCCTTATTTATCTATACTTATGAGATTGTACTTGCGGTTGCCAAGACCAATCTTGGCGGCATGCTCAATGGTGTGTACGCCATGCTGCTTGTCGATGCGGTTCAGCAGATCGGTGGGGTCGTTCGTTGCCGTCACTTTCTGCTGATTGATGATGTCGATGCAGGCCTGGTCAAGCGCTACGGGGTCGGTAGAAGCCAGGATACCATAGTCCTCCAGTTTCACAGGCTCCGGATGGTCCACGCAGTCGCAGTCTATCGACATATTGTTCATCACCGAGATGTAGATGATGCCCTTCTTGCCGTTGAAGTAGTCGGTCACGGCCTGAGCAGCAGCTGCCATTGACTCCAGGAATCCGTCCTGGTCGCCCACATACTCAGGTGTCCAGAGCTTCGCCATGTCGAGCACTTCCATCTTACCGGCCGAATGGATGTAAGCCTTGCCGTTCTGCGATCCACAGCCGATGGAGAGGTTCTTCAGCGCACCACCATAGCCGCCCATGGGGTGACCCTTAAAGTGGTTCAGCGCAATCATGAAGTCGTAGTTCGCCATGTGCGTTCCCACGATGTCGTACTTGATATGTGTCGTGTCGCGCACGGGAATCTTCATGTCGCCTTCCTCGTCCATGATGTCCACCTTGAACATGGGCTTAAAGCCGTGACGCTCAATAACCTTCCAGTGGTTGGCGGAGTTGTTGCGATCATCCTGTGCATCTTCGGGCGCATTGCCGTAGGCGGTGTTACACTCCACGATAGTGCCGTCCACCTCCATAATCAAGTTCTTTACCAGTTCAGGCTTCAGATAGTTGGGGTTCGAGCCCTCGCCAGTCGACATCTTTACTGCCACACGGCCTGTTGCTTCTACACTTAACGCTTTGTAAATTTTCACCAGAGCCTCTGGTGAGATTTCCTTGGTCAGATAAACCGTTGAGATGGTGTCGTTGTTCTCAACTTCGCCCTGCTGGGCATTGTTTTTCTGTGTACAGCCTGTCAGCATAGCGGCTACGGCTGCTGTCATAATCATTAACTTCTTCATATACTTGTTTTCTTAATATTTATTCAAATGTCCTGGCGACTTCTGCCAGCAGTTTCCTGATTTCAAGATGCTGCGGACAGACTTTCTCGCACTTTCCGCACTTGATGCACTCCGAGGCTCGGCCATGCCCGCTGCCTGTCAAGATGTTGCTATAGTAATAAGCGGTATTCCAGTTGTGGAATGCCTCGTGAGCGTTCTGGGCCGCAAACAGGTTGGGAATCAGTATGCCCTTTGGACACTCACTCTCCTCAATACAGTATTTGCAGCCCGTGCAGGGAATCAGGTCCATGCTCTTGAAGATGGCACAGACCTTCCGTACTGCCTCCATCTCAGTCTCGTCAAGCGGCTGAAAGTCCTTCATGGCACTCAGGTTGTCGTGCATCTGAGCCATGTCACTCATGCCCGACAGCACCATTGCCATATTGGGGAAACTGGCTGCAAAACGGATGGCATAACTGGCGTTGCTCCCACCGCCGAGGTTTCGCAGAATCTTGTCGGCCTCCTGCGGAAGGTTTACCAGACTGCCGCCCTTGACGGGTTCCATGACTATGACGGGCTTCCCGTGCCGTTCGCAGACCTCGTAGATCTTGCGGCTCTCTACCGTGGCATCGTCATAGTCCACATAGTTGAACTGTATCTGTACGACTTCTATCTCCGGGTGTTCCGTCAGAATCATGTCGAGCACGTCGGCCTTGTCGTGGAAGGAGATGCCGAAATGTCTGATAAGACCCTCCTTCTTGAAGCCGTATGCCGTCTCATAGGCCTGACAGCGTTTGAATTTCTTATAGTTGTTCCTGTCTTGCGCGTGCATCAGATAGAAGTCGAAATAGTCCACGCCGCACCACTGAAGCTGGCGCTCAAAGAAAGGTCTGATATCCTCCTGCGAGTGGAAATATGGGTCAGTCAGCTTGTTGGTAAGCAGGAAGCGGCTACGGTCATAGCGCTTAGCCACACACTCGCGTATGGCGATTTCCGACTCACCGCCATGATAGCCGTGGGCCGTGTCGATATAGTTGAATCCTGCCTCCAGAAAGGTGTCAACCATCTTGGAGAAAGTCTCATAATCAATCTTGCCGCCATCCATAGGCAGCCTCATGCAGCCAAAGCCGAAATTCCCGTGAATTTCAGGAAAGAACTTGCTTTCAATCATTTCTTCAGGCAATATTTGATGACGAGATAACCAACGATGACTTGCAGCAGCATACCTGGGATGCCGATGCGGAAGTCCTGGAAACCGAGGGCAAGCGAGCCGAGCATCAGCGACTCAATGAGAGAACCCACCACCTGGTACATCAGTACGACTGCGAGTAGCAGGGGAATGCTGACAGAGTGGAACCTGCGGGCGATATATGCAGCACTCACCGCCAACAGCACCGACTTTACCAATATGCCAGGCAGCACGGCGGCAGCAGGCATACCGAACAAGGCAGAGTTGACCAGTGGCGACAGGACGGCAGTGAGCAGCCCCACCTGCAAGCCATACTTATAGGCTCCGATAAGTGTGAAGAAATAGATAGGCAGCAGCGTCAGTCCGCCCTGCGGCACGAGGTGGCAGAGCTGGGGCAGAGCGATGTTGCCGATGATGAACAATGCCGCAAAAATGTAGGTGCGGCTCTCGCGATACTGTAGCGAGTAGAGATTGACGGTTGTTGCATTCATAATGTATCTGTTTTTATAAATTTATTCCTTCGAAGTTTTTGCGCGAAGAATCTGCATCTCCGCAAAGTGCTGACGGAGCATGGTCTCTACCTCTTGGGCTGTCGTGGCCTCGCTGACTATCTTTTCTAACGGACAGCGGTCGTCGCCCTCGGGTATGACAATCCTTTCCACCAGTTCGCCAAACGTATAGGGGATATTGGCCTGGTCGAACAGTGGCAATGCCAGTCGGCTCATCACGTCGGCATATACCTCGCCGACACCACCTTGTACCATCAGTCCGGCAGCAGCTTTACCAACTACTTTGTCGGCTACCATTGCACCCCGCAGTCTTTCTGGCTCGTTGTCGAGCAGCCATACGAGGTCACGCACACCTTTTTTGTTGTATGCCGTCACCTCGCCATCCTGACTCCTGACCACCAGCGAGCAATTTTGTGAGTGGAGTATATCCTTGAGTGCATTCATCCTAATATCCGAATTTCTCTGTGGCCTTGTGCATGCCTTCGATGATTTCCACACCGAAGGGGCAGCGTTCTTCGCAGAGTCCACACTCGATGCATTCCTCGGCGTGGTGTTTCAACGCACGATAATGCTCGCGAACGGTCTCCGGCACCTCTCCCTGTGCCTCGCAAAGGTTATAGAACTTGTTGACCGAGGCAATGTCGATGCCTGCGGAACAGGGAGCGCAGTGGCCGCAATACATACAGTGGCCACGCCATGAGAAACGCTCCACGCCTTGCATCACCTTGGTGTAGTCACGTTCTTCGGGAGAAGCCGTCAGCCAGTCGAGAGCCTGCCGCAGTTCTTCTGTCGTGCGACAGCCCGCCATCACGCTGGCTACGCCCGGACGCGAGAGTGCATAATCGATGCACTGTACAGCAGTCAGGGCCTTGCCGAAGGGCGAACGCTCCTCGCTGAGCAGGTCACCGCCTCCGTATGCCTTCATCACGTCGATACCCACACCACGCTGTTCGCAGAGCGAGTAGAGCCGTTCGCGGTCGGGGTCGATATTGGTCAGCGTCTGCTGCCAGGCATTCTCGTCCCAGAACACGTTCACGTCCTCATTGGCGGGTTGCAGGTCGTAGGCAGGGTTGATGCTGAACATCAGCACGTCGATGAGTCCGCTCTCCACGGCCTTCAGTGCCACCGTGGGGTTGTGTGAGCTCATACCAATATAACGGATTCTGCCCTCGGCCTTCAGTTTCTGGGCAAACTCGATGATGGGGCCGCTGAAAACGGTATCATAGTCATCCATCGCATCCACATAGTGAATCATGCCGATGTCGATGTAGTCGGTCTGCATCTGCTCCAGCAAGTCATTGAAAGCAGGCATCACCTTCGACATGTCGCGGGTACGCAGGTACTGGCCGTTCTCCCATACGGTGCAAAGATGGCCCTGAATGATGAACTTCTCGCGCCGTCCTTTCAGTGCCGTACCAATGTTACGTCGCACGTCAGGGTTTGATGTGTACATGTCGATGAAGTTCACGCCCTCACCGATGGCAAAGTCCATGTCCTCGCGTACCTGAGCCATCGTCTTTCCTGTGAAGCCCTCGCAGCCCAGCGCAATCACGCTCACCTGCAGGCCTGTCCGTCCTAATGTCCTATATTGCATAATCTGTTATTTCAATGCGTTGTATGTTTCGTCGTCCACAGGCTCCAGCCACTCGTTTGATTCCGAACCGCCCGTCTTGACGTGAGTGGTGTAGTGTTGGAACCATGAGTTTTTCTGGGCACCATGCCAATGCTTCACACCCTCGGGGATGTCGATAACTACACCAGGATGGAGTGGGATAGGAGCCTTGCCCCATTCTTGATACCAACCCTTGCCCGACACACAGATCAGAACCTGATGTGCACCGTGATGGATGTGCCAGTTGTTACGGCAACCAGGCTCAAAGGTGACGTTCACGATGGGCATGACAGTTGCATCGTTCTCGCCAAGGTTAGATGGTTTTATGGGAGCAACGAAGCTATCGCCAATGAAGTATTGGGCATAGTTCACGTTTGCTACACCCTTAGGGAATCCGCTACGCAGGGTATAACCCTCATGGTCGAGCCAGGCACAGAGCTCGTCTACGAGTTCCTGACTGTTACCCATGTTTACAGCTCCACGCTTATGAGCAGCCAACTGTGGAGCAACATTGTCGAGACCGCTCAATGCAGCTACCGTCACTATCTCGCGGTCGGCAGCTGTAAGCTGGTCGCCAGCGAAGATGTCGCCGAAGAGGTGTGACTTCAGGTAGTAGTCATCCTGCGGACAGAAGTCGTAGTCGAACGGACGGCCTGAGAGCTGTGTCTGTACTTCCGTGCCCTGCTTCAGAGCCTTTGCAGCGTCACCCCATATTTCAGGACGAGTCCAAGGCTTGCCTTCCTGCCAGTTTTCCTGCTTATTCTCCAGCACCTTATTCAGCACTCCCAGTGCATTCAGCGAGCGCGGGAACCCTGTATATGCATATAGCTGCGAGAAAGCCTCCTTCAGTTCGTTGATGGTCACACCACCCGCGAGTGCCATCTTCACGGCAGGCTCCAAGCGTTCCAAATCACCCTGTGCCATCAGGCAGGCACATGCTGCCAATCCCTTCTGACGCTCTGTCAGCGTCCGACCTTGTACTGTTGCCATAGTCATTATTGCTATTACAAAAATTACGATTCTTTTCATACCTATATTTTTTAATATGTCGAAGCCCGCTGCTCCACAAACAGCCAGCGGCCTTCTTTCTTAACGAGCGTTGACTTGATCTGTAGTCGCCATGTGTGACGACCACCACCATAAACGGCGGCATTCACACGGCTACGGCCAGTCATTGTCGCCTTGTCGCCATTGACTTCGATGATAATCTCGTCATCCTCAACGGAATAGTAGTTCTTTGCAAGCAAAGCGGCAGAGCCGAGCGCAGCGTACCGTCTTTGATGGCACGCAGGTATTCGCGCTTTGGCTGACGGGTGCCAGTCATGTGGATCAGCACGGAGTTCTCGTCGAGTAATGTGCCAAGTGTCTCGATGTCCTTGGCTATCATCGCCAGATACATCTGCTTGTAGAGGGCTTCTATCTGCTGGCTATCGCCTTCTTCCTCCTTGCATGGCATAGTGCAAGCAAGCTTGCCCTCTGCTCTTGCTTCGTTCGTCAGTTGCTTATCGTCCATCTGCGCATGCATTGTTATTGTTGTAATGCAGAGTATCAATAGCGTCAAAAGACGTCTCATTAGTGAGTAGCTTTAAGATATTGCAAATCACCATACCAATAGCTGGCTGTACAGCCACCATCAATGAGCAGGTCGGCACCGCTGATAAAACGGCCACGAGAAGACATCAGGAACTCTGCCAGGTCGCCCACCTCGTCGGGCGTTCCGGCACGACGGGCTGGCATACCCTCAATCATCTTCAGATAGCCGTCCTTGCGCGGGCCGTGCAGCTCATCATTGGCCAGCGGCGTGAT
>Ga0247609_10005629_pt1 | contig 12252 bp, 15 predicted proteins | sample 172DNAGHGlowgp2_FD_193487 | JGI IMG/M metagenome (GOLD analysis project Ga0247609, IMG submission 193487) | Sheep rumen microbial communities from Palmerston North, Manawatu-Wanganui, New Zealand - 1728 DNA GHGlow gp2 | ecosystem: Host-associated > Mammals > Digestive system > Stomach > Rumen ... | reverse complement strand
GTATTTTGATGATAATGAAATAAGGTTTTATGTAGATGGAAAGTTATTAAGGAAGACCGATGTGTGTAAGCAGTGTATTGCTCCGTTTAACATTGTACTTAATGTTTGGTGTGAACAATATAGTCCAGTGCTTACAAGTCCAATGATAGTAAAGAATTTAAAGTTTGAGGGAGAACAAGAATAATGGCTGAAGAAAAAGAAGAAAAGAAACCTAAGATTTTACCGCTTCTGTATTTTGAGAAGCAAGGATTGAGTATTCGTCCGTGGATGATACACAGCATGGAAAAGCGTATGGAATATTCTGGCGGTGCATTTGAATTACATAGGAGTTTTCAAATAGTCATAAATGCAGGAATGGAGCCGTCCGCTGATATGCCAGTTGGAGAGAAGATATTATACTTTGAAGATGAAGAAGAACGTGATAATAAGTATGAATTAATCCTTATGACACTTGAAGAATTGAATAACAAAGTTATTAGACTTTGATTACTGACTTAACAAACTAAATAACAAATTAAAATCAACAAGACAATGAAGAAAATTGATCTGGTTCGCGCTATCGCCGAAAAGAGTGGTGTTGCGCAAAATGAAGTTAACAAGGTTGTGGACGCTCTGCAGGATGTTATTCTTGAAGATGTTATGCAGAAGCAAGACGAGGTTGTACTGCCTAAGATTGGCAAGTTTACCTGCAATGTCAAGCCTGCTCACGAAGGCTTCAATCCTCTCAAGAAAGAGAAGATCCATGTTCCTGAAACGCACAGCCTGAAGTTTAAGGCATCGTACACCACCCGTGTTCGCGTGGAAGAAACAAAGAAACCAGCAAAGAAGGCAAAGAAGTGATTTAACAAATTTACCCTTTATTTTTTGTTTGGTAGAGCAGCTGTTCTTTGTAATAGCTGCTCTATTTTTTGTTTAACAAAGTTAATAATGGTGTCAAGACGAAAAATAAAGTGTTATGAAAGCAATTACAACAAAACAAAACTTTCCGAAATTCCTCAGGGTATCGGAAGAAATCAAGAAAAAGGCTTATAATAAATTCTTACAAAAACCATTTGTAGAAGGAGAGATAGTGAAGATTGTTCCGTTTGACGAACAACGCAGCGTAAATCAGTCCACTGACAAAGTAAGGTTTTTGACTCAGTATGTAAACATTATCCGTAAAGATAACAACGGCAAGTTTACAGTCCGCTATACAGTTGCATGGGACATCTTAGAACAATTAAAGAAATAACAAACAAAAAGAAAGGAACAAAACAATGAAGAAACTATTTAAGAAGTGGTTATTCGCCATTGCATTAAACAAAGAAGAAAAGCGTATCATCAAAGAAGCCGTCTTATACAGTGCATATAAGTACAGGATGCATGGCCAAGACGAAGAATACGAACAAGTCAATAGGGTGAGCAATATGCTACACGGATTCTGATACTAAATGAAGAATAATAAACAGTCCCCAGCGTTATATAAATTGTCGCTGGGGACATTTCATTTATAAATTGTAGAAGTATGAAGAAAAGTAATTATATCGTGTTTGATGTAGAAACTGGAGGTCTGGATCCGGAAAAGAATCCTATAACGCAGTATTCGGCTGTTGTGTTAGAGCCTTATAACCTAACTGAGATAGATCGATATGATGTTTTTATCCGTCCTTACAATGATCTTGTAATAGAGGAAAAGGTATTAGAAGCAACAATGGTGAAGATGAGTGATATAAGGAAGGGAATAAGCGTGGAAGACTTTGTTAATACAGTTACCGAATTCTGGAAAGAAAATTGTGTATCTGTACAAGCCCAAGGTCGCCTCATTCCAGTAGGTCATAATGTCACTTTTGATATAGGGTTCATCAGTTACGCATTACAATATGTAAATCCAAAGATTACATTTGATAAATATCATTTTCCAAATATCATAGATACAATGATGTTAGGTAAATTGTTGTGGAATAAAACTGGAGAAGAGAAGTTTACATTAGGAGAATGTTGTTCACGAGCGGCGATTTCACTTGTAGACGCACACGGAAGTATGAATGATGTAGAAGCAACAGCCGATTTATTACGCTATTATCAGCGTCGTATGCGTAATGGCGATAGCAGCGTTGTTAAGGTGAAGAATCGTAAGCGTGGTCAAGAATTCTTTGAATTCAAATGTGCTGCAGATAGAAAACAAAGTTAGATAAATTAAACATTAACACTAAACAAATAAAGCAATGGGAACAATTAAAAGAACAAGAGAAGAACTTATCCAACTTATTAAGAAAGTTCTTGTAGACCTTTACGACGAAAAGTATGTTAACAAATGGGTGGAAAGCCGTGAGCGTCCTATAACAAGGCTCATCATCCAGAATGGATTGCAAAGCAATTATTCTTGTGCATTTACGGAAGTTTTGAAACAAAAGAATATTCTTGAAACTCGTAGTGCTGGTGTTGCTATGCAATATTTCCTGAACGGAGAAAGCATTCCGGATTTTGATATTGTTGCGGAGCAAATCTATCAAAACTATATAGATAGAGCAAAGCGTCATCGTGACTTTGATGGATATCCAGAAAGTAAAGAAAGCGATTGCAGACCGAAGCAGGTTGTTGAAAGAAAAACAAAAGCAGGTAAGACCATAATAACAAAGCGTGAGGAGATTAAGTTAGGCGATATAGTTTATCTTGTAAAGAACGATATGATCGTTGAAGGCAAAGTTGTAGGAATGCAATTTAATGAGTACGATAAGATAACCTACAGAGTGAGATATTTCTCTGGCGAATACATCGCAAATTGCAATGTTGAAAAGCCTTTCCGCACATTGGAAGGTATTCTGTTTTATTTGCGTAATAATTTCGTAAAATACGCTAAGAAATGAAAGTGCAATTAGAATTACAGTTAGGTCCAACATGGGATATTTATGCACAAGCAGAAGACCAGACTATATTGTTGGAATTACTGAGAACAAACTTTGACGATACTGGAATACTTAATTACAAAATAGAAAAATAAAAATGAAAATAACATTAGAAATTTCCATTGAAGAATTTTTGGAACTTGAGAGGTTTAATACATTTAAACAAAATAATGAAGAAAAACCTTCTGAGAAACAAAATGAAGAAGAACAGCCTAAAGAGTTTGTAACAGAAGAAGAAGATCTTAATATTTTAGCAGGATTAAGAGAAAAACTTTCAGAAGAGGCACAACTTGAAGAGCAAGCACCTGAACAAACAACTCCAAAGGTAGAAATACTGATAGATGGAGAAGGATGGAAGCAGTTTGAAGATATAGATGAAGCAGCCAAGGCTATAGATGCTCGTAAGGAACATTTGCTTTTTGCTCTTGAAAATAATAAGACTTGTAACGGGATGCAAGTTAGATATTGTAATCCAGAGAAAAAGAAAGTAAGTAAATACACAACTAAGAGCATAAAAGTAGAGAAGCGTAGCAAAGAATATCCTGATAGTGTCATCAAGATTTATAATAGTATTCGTAAATGTGCAGCAGAAGAAGGAATTGGATACGCAAATTTTGCTCATCAGTTGAAGAAATATAAGAAGTATGTGTTTGGACCTTATGTTTTTACATTAGTAGATCCGATAGATGAGACATTGAAGCAGATTGAAGAAAATAAGAAAAAACCTTATGAAATTTCTAAATAACTATGGAAGAACAAAATGTTTTGATGATTGCTTGCGAAGACAAGTCATTATTGGAAGAGATTACTAAAATTGCCTCGCAGCGTAACATTGATGTTGCTGTTGTAGATAGCAGCGTTCTCAAACAAAACCTGACGAAGAATAAGGTAGCCGACACAACTCCGGATATCGAGACGATGGATAAATTCTTAGCCAATGACGAAAATAGACAGATAGCAAGGATGCAAGCCGAAAAGTTGTACGCTATAATGACTGGCGGTGGCAAACAAGAGGATGCGGATAAATTTGTGTTCTCGCAAAAGCAAATTGTACATGCCACTACATTAAGCAACAAAAAGTTTCAAGAGTTGTTTAATTTGTTAAAGGCATTTAATTATGTTGATTGGGTAGACAACAAGAAACATACATTGAAATTTACCTTTGATCAACAACAATGTCTGGATTGTATTGTACGCGATGTTCGCAATCTTAGTAAGTTGGTTGCTGTAGAGGTTGTACGTTATAAGAATTATGTGAAGAGTATTACAGACTACACCGATGAACAAAAAGAAGAACTTTATAAGAAGATAAGGAAAACAGTTATTGATAATACCAAAGTGTGACATTGCTTTATTCATAAGTTAGATTTTAGTTTTTGTGGAAAAGACCGTGCCTAAAAATCGCGGTCTTTTTCTTGGTTTACATAAAAGGATAGAAATGGAAACTACATTACTAAATAGCCAACAACATCAAATAGAATGCCTTCAGGTTGTGAATGATATAATTAAAAATCTGGATGATAAAGGTATAAACGAATTGATGCAAGGTAGCAGCGGAGACATTGACAACATTATAAAAGAACTAATGCGCGATACTTATAATGTAATGTTTACGGGAGAGAGTTACATAGATTTTTCGCCAAAGTACACCGATCGTCTTAGTGAAATAGTAGAAGACCGCTATCGTTGTTGGAATCTAAATTACTTTATTACATCGGTGATGCCAGATTTCCAGATATCGTGGCATCATCTGGAGTGGGGTGATTTAGTTATGCGTCATAAGAAACTCTGTATAGAGGCTGCTCGTGACCATGGTAAGAGTTATTTCTTCAGTAACGCATACGCTGCTTGGCAACTATACAGATACAGAAAACAAAGCGGTAATTTACGAAGTAGACGACCAACAGCAGCAAGCAGCAATCGTGGATATTTGTTTTCTTTCTCTTTACAACAGAGTGTTGACCTTATGGAGATTCTTAAGAATACAATAGAGAGCAATGAAATACTTTCGGAGCGTTTAGTCCCAGATAAGAGTACAGAGGGAGCGTGGGCGAGCACCAATATTCTTTGTAAGAATGGTGCTCGTCTTACATGTAAGGGTTTTGGAAGTTCTGTGCGTGGTGCTCACCCTTATTGGATTGTTGTAGATGACGGATTGAAAGATAATGTTATTTATAGTAAGACACAGCGCGAAAAGTCAATAGATTATTTTCATTCTGTTATTATGAATATGTTGGTTCCTGGCGGTCAAATAATCGTTGTTGGTACACCTTTCCACGCTACAGACCTATATGGGGACTTGAAGAGTAAGAGTGTAAGTATATTAAAGGAAAAAGATAGAGGCTGGTTTGTAATAGAATATCCCGCTATATTTCCGGATGGTAGAGTTCTTTGGCCACAGCGATGGAGTTTTACGGATTTGTTAGAGAAGCGCGCTACACAAGGAAATATAATCTTTTCGCGTGAAAATCTTTGTCGTCCTATTACGAATGAAAGTAGTATTTTTCCGTTGGCTATTTTGGAGCGTTCGCTTATAAGAATGGAAAATTATACTTTGGTGAAGAATCGCAGCGACTTTCCTATTAAATTTGAAAAGGTTGTTGTTGGTTGTGACTTTGCTATATCTTCCAGTGTTGGAGCGGACTATTATGTTTTTACAATTTGGGGAGTTGACGATAAGCGTGATATGTGGTTACTTAATATGTATCGTGACAAGGGCAAGGCATTCCACGAGCAGATGCAGATATTACGCGGAATAAATTTACGCTACCAGCCAGATTGTATGGTATTGGAACAGAATGTTTTCCAGCAGATTTTTGTACAAGAATCAGACCGTCAGGGTATGCCAGTTATAGGACATACAACAGGAATAGATAAGTATGATTTGAAGACAGGGTGGCCTGGGATTGCCATATTGCTGGAGCGTGGTAAGATTCACATTCCAATTGGAGATCAATATAGTAGAAATGTCAAAGATTTGATTTTTGAAGATTTAGGGAGTGTTGCATTTACCGATAAGGGATTAGAAAGCGTTGGCTCGCATGACGATATTAGTTCTTCTATTTGGTTAGCGACATTAGGTGCTAATAAAATGATGACTGGCTTCAAGTACGAATTCGTGTAGGAACATGGTTATTTAATTAAAGGTCTTAGAGATATGAAATTAAGCGAATGGAAAAATGAATTAGAGCGCATTTACGCTCTGTTGCCAGATAAACTACATAATTATCCTCAGAAAGTTATGTTGAAAAGCGTGGCTCTGGATTGGTTACTTTTGCAGGACTTTGAAAATAATGTAGAAGAAGCCATACAAGCCATAACAAAACTTTATGAGTTGGAAGAAAATCCAGACAAAGAACATTACAATAATCTTTATGAAGCATTGAATAAGTATTATCTTTGGCGAAGGGATGATGGTCGTTGGGAGAAGAAGGTTTTCGGTAGTTTGAAAAAGAAGCCTATTTTCCCAATTTTTGTAATGAGTTACAATCGTCCAAATAAGAACGCAACTCTCGATATGTTTGACAAGTGGAATAGCCAGGAGTTGTATGATAATACTTTTGTGTTTGTACAAGAAGATCAGGTAGAGGAATATCGTAAGCACCATCCAAAATATAATTATGTTTGTAAGGATGTGAAGACAGTTGGAGAACGCTTTATGGAAATCCTGAAGGTGTGTGTAAAGTTACGAATAAAATATGCGATGATAATAGAGGACGACATATATGAATTCCGACATGTAAAGAAAGGCGGTGTAGACGGAAATAGTAAGATGTCTCTAAGAAGTGAAGACTATTGTGAGAGTTATCTGAAATATATACAATACAAGGGTCTGGAGATAATGCGTCAATATGAAGATTGTATAGTGGTTGGTGTGCGTAATAGGGTAATGTGTAATAATGAAGCAAGCAGCATAATAGGTTACAACGATCCAATGCGTGGTGGTTGTCCTAATATGGTGTTCTTTTTGGATATATTTAAGTTCTATCCTATATATAGGCAAATTCCTGTGGAACATTACAGTCCACAAAACGATTGGGCATTGCAATGCGCTATGGTGAAGAATCATAAGAAGTGGGCTATGATTACGGGAGTTTGTAAGGGTGAGAATGTAAGCAAGAGCGTTATAAAGTTCACGGGAGATCGTACTATCCTTGCCAAGGAATATCTTAAATATTATGGTGTAGAAGATAGTATGAGTTGGAAGAAATTCAAAGGTACGGAATTAGAGGGAACAAAGTTGTTCTATAATCAACGATTGTACGATAATACTTTAAATCAAAAATTGTTCTAATGAAAATAAATGTAATAATGCCTATGTTGGGTGCTGGTGTTCGTATGCAGAATCTACAGAACACCTGCAAGCCGTTAATAAAACTCGAGAACGGAAACTATATGTTTATGCAAGCATTGCGGAGTTTGCGTAACTACGAAATAAATAATTTAGTGTTGGTTGTTTTACGGGAATATGAAAAACAATTTTGGAATCTTGTAACAGAGATTATGAATCTCACAAATTGTAAGCGTCTTTATATAAAACCGAGTGAACAGACCAGCTGTCCTGTGGAGACATTTCGTATAGGTTTAGATGTAGTTGGTGGGGAACTTCCTGTAATGTGTCTGGACTGCGATATTTACGCTGATATTCCGGTTTTTCCAGATACCAAGCACGCAGGGGTGTTCTACTTTAAGGATACAAATCCAAATAAGAGTTTTATCAGGACACATTACGATTATGTTACAGAGATAGCCGAAAAGAATCCTATAAGCGATAAAGCGGTATTTGGAGCGTATTTGTTTGACGATTATAGTAAGTTACAAGAAGCCTTACAATCAACAAGCGTTCTGTGTTATATTAGTGACATAATGAAAGAGATGTTATTACAAGGAGCGTTAATAAGGAGTCGGGAACTTAACACAGTTTATAATTTTGGAACCTTAAAAGAACTACAGAAATATGGAAAGCAAGAGTTACAAAGCATTAGCATTTGATTTTGATGGAACGCTGTTTGATACAGCCGAACTTAATTATCGTGCTTATAAGTTAGCGTATTATGATCTCGGTGTAGAAATAGACAAACAAATGTTTCGTAAGACAGTAGGTTTGTCTGTGTATGAGTTCAATAACGCTATGGGAGTAAATTGTGATGTAGAGCGTTTGCGCGAATTAAAGAGTAAGTATTATAAGGATCTTTCTTTGTTTGCCGAGCCTAACAAATATCTATTGAACATTGTTCGTACAAGTAAGTTACCGAAAGCGTTGGTAACAACATCGCGTTTATGTAACATAGAGCCTTTGCTTGAAAAATATAAGTTGCGCAAACATTTTGAATGTATAATAACACAGGAAGATGTTCGTCGTCATAAGCCTTATCCAGACGCTTATATTAAGGCAACGCAAGAGATGATGATCTATCCGGAAGATGTATTAGCATTTGAAGACACTCGTGCAGGTTTTGTTGCTGCTCGTGAAGCAGGTTGTGACTGCATACAGATAAAGGATTTTGAAGATGATTGTGTTGTTGATGTTACGGGAGGCTCCGACGCTAAAACAAAGATATTGTTTAGAGAAGATAGACTTATTGTAAAGAAATTTGCCTTTGGCGAAGGAGCAAAGCGGTTGAAGAATCAATATGATTTTCTTGCAAAACAAAAGAAGTATTTTGTAAATGTTTTTGAACCAATAGGAAATGAAAATTGTTTCGAATATTGTATGCCTTATGTTATTGGTGTAAATCTTTACGAATATCAGAATAAGGTGAAAATGCTTCCTATTGTTATGCGTAAACTAAATGAGGCAAGCGGGAAGGGATATTGGAATACACTGGATGTTCGCAATGAGATAATAAATCGCTATATAAGACCAGGAATAGACATCTATAACAAGTATTCGGCACGTGTTATACCTTATCCTGATTTAGATAAGGATGTTCATTTTAGCGATTATTTAGTCACGAATTATCACGGAGATGCAACATTTGAGAACATAATAATTCAGCGTGATGGTAACATTGTATTTATAGACCCATTGCCAGATCGCAATATAGTTACGGGATTGTTGCAGGACTTTGCAAAATTAGGGCAAAGTCTTTATGGATACGAAGCAATTAAGGAATATAAATATGTTGACTATACATTAGAGAGAAAGATCTTTGAACAAGAGGCACGAAAATATCTTGCTGAAATGGAATTCAAGTCTCTTAAGGTGCATATCGCTTGTATGTTCTTCCGTCGTCTTAAATATCAAGAAAAGCAAGATGCCAGTCTTGTTCCTGTGTTTGGAAAAATAGCATTAAATTTGATACAAGAGTTTAACGAAAAAAATTATTCCTTTTAGGCTCTTAGACACTTATTAGGTTTAATACACATTAAAATTTTAGGTTATATGAAACAAATACAAGTTAAGGTAATTTGTAAAGACGGAGTACAGCTCCCAGAATATGTTACACCAATGAGTAGCGGTGTTGATGTTCGTTGTTTGGAAGATGTTGAACTTTTAGTAGGAGAACGAATGCTTATTCATACAGGATTGTATTTTCAGTTGCCAGAAGGTATAGAAGTTCAAGTTCGTTCGCGCAGTGGTTTGGCTCTCAAGAAGGGTGTTATTGTACTTAATGCTCCTGGCACTATAGATGCTGATTATCGTGGTGAGTGTAATGTTATTCTTATGAATCTTGGAGAAGAAGATGTTGAGTTTAAGGCTGGCGAGCGTATTGCACAATTTGTATTCTGTGAGAATGTTGTGCATGCTAACTTTGAAAAAGTAGATAATTTTGATAATGAAACTGAACGTGGTGCAGGCGGTTTTGGTCACACTGGAACTAAATAAGAGGAGAATTTAATAATGGATGTTCGTAAGAGTGACAACACTGTAGAGGAATACAGTGAACAAAAGATAGCACGCAACATAAAGGCAGCATTCAAAAAAGCAGGAGAACCTTGTGATAAGTTTGTAATAGATAAGGTGTTAAATAGCATTACTGTCTATGACAATATATCAACAGCAGAGATCCGCAAACAAATAGAAACAGCTCTTTACAGCATAAGTAGTAATGCGGCAAAACAATATATAGAAACCTACGATGAAATAGTTCGTGAAAAGGTTTTTACAAGCAAGAAGCAAGATTTTATAAAACAATACATAGACGCTTCTAATGCAGCCACGGGAAGTAAGTACGACGCCAACGCTAATGTTTCCAGTAAGAACATTGTTACAATGGGACAAGAGTTGTATAAGTACGAAAATATAAAGCAAAATCGAAAGATGCTTTATGATCGCATACGCTTATTATACGGAAAGAAATTAGCAAAACAATATCTGGAAGATTTGGAAAGTCATGTTCTTTACAAGCACGACGAGACCGCTATACCAGGAATGCCGTATTGTGTTGCAATAACAATGTTTAATTTTCTCGAGGACGGATTAGTCAAGTTGGGTGGTATAAGTACTGCGCCCACCGACCTAAAATCCTTCTGCGGAGAGTTTATCAACCTCGTCTACAGTATTAGTAGTCAATTTGCAGGAGCCGTTGCTACACCAGAATTCCTTATGTTTATGGACTATTTCATTCGTAAGGATTATGGTCAAGACTACCTTAACAAATTAGATAAAGTTGTTGATGATAGCGCAAAGCAGCGTACACTTGAAAAGGTAATTGAGAATTGTTTCCAACAAATAGTACACAGTATGAATATGCCAGCGGGAAATCGTGGTTATCAAACTGTGTTTTGGAATGTAGGCTATTTTGATAAGAACTATTTTGAAGGGGTGTTTGGAGAATTTACATTCCCTGATGGTACAAAACCTGTGTGGAAGACACTGGATTGGCTACAGCGTAAATTTATGCGTTGGTTCAATAAAGAGCGTGAAAAATACATTCTTACATTCCCAGTGGAAACAATGGCTCTTCTTACAAATAAGGAAGATATTATTGATAATTCTTATGCCGACTTTACAGCAAAGATGTGGGCTGAAGGGCATTCGTTCTTTGTTTACCTTTCCGACAGTGCAGATAGTCTTAGCAGTTGCTGTCGTTTGCGTAATAGCATAAAGGATATGCAAGATAGCAGCCACAATCACACGCAACATCAATTTAGTATGGGCACGGCTTCTGTTGCCACGGGAAGCAAGAGCGTTATGACGATAAATCTTAATCGTATTATACAAGATGCGGTTGTAAGACATTTTGATGTTGAGTTAGGTAAACAATATTGTATAGATGACTATCCAGAGAAGAAGATAAATGTTTATGCAGCCATAATAGAGGAGATACGCGATATTACAAGCCGTGTTCATAAATATCAAATTGCCTTTGATAGTATTATTCACGATTTCTTTGAAAGTAAGATGTTGCCAGTGTATGATGCTGGCTTCATTAGTTTAAACAAACAATATCTTACTATCGGTGTTAATGGATTGACCGATGCAGCAGAATTCTTAGGAATAGATATAAACGATAACGAAAGTTACAAGGAATTCTGTAACATTATTCTTGAAACAATAAACATTGAAAATAAGAAGGATCGTAGCCGTGAACATATGTTCAACACAGAGTTTGTTCCTGGTGAAAATTTAAGCGTGAAGAACTATCGTTGGGACAAGCAAGACGGATATTATGTAAGTCCTAAACACGAAATGTATAGTAGTTATTTCTTCAATCCAGAAGATGAAACGCTTTCTGTGTTGGAAAAGATGCGTTTACATGGTGAAAATTATGTAAAGTATTTGGATGGCGGATCGGCTTGTCATATAAACATAGAAGAACATATGACAGAATCGCAATATCGTATTTTGTTGCGTGATGCAGCACAATTCGGAACAAACTACTTTACATTCAATTGTCGCAATACAGTGTGTAATGATTGTGGATACATAAGTAAACACACATTACAAAAATGTCCTCGTTGCGGCAGCGTTAATTTAGATTACTTGACGCGAATAATAGGCTATCTGAAACGAGTAAGTTGCTTCAGTGAACCACGCCAACGCGAAGAACATATTAGAGCATACAATAAAAAGACAACAATATGATTAGATTCTTGAATACTGGAGTGACCTTTGCCGAGATACCGACGGAGGTCACTCTCGCAATAAACATAACAAATTGCACACATAATTGTAAGGGTTGCCACTCTCCGGAACTCAGACAAGACATAGGAGAACAGCTTACAGTTGAAAAGTTAAATGAACTGATAGACAAAAATAGAGGTGTAAGTTGTGTTCTGCTATTAGGTGAAGGAAATAGTTTAGTGGAATTAAAAAATCTTGTATGGACAGTAAAAAAGATTACCTCTCTTAAATTTGCTCTATATAGCGGTGCCGAGATTTTACCTAACGAAATATGGATGTTATTGATTATGTTAAAAT
>Ga0247609_10005628_pt1 | contig 12253 bp, 11 predicted proteins | sample 172DNAGHGlowgp2_FD_193487 | JGI IMG/M metagenome (GOLD analysis project Ga0247609, IMG submission 193487) | Sheep rumen microbial communities from Palmerston North, Manawatu-Wanganui, New Zealand - 1728 DNA GHGlow gp2 | ecosystem: Host-associated > Mammals > Digestive system > Stomach > Rumen ... | reverse complement strand
AGATTTATATAGGTAAAATATTAAACCCTTTATCAAAAAAGTTGAAATTTATACCGAATTTTGATCTTTTATCTCAAGATTTGTTATTTACTTCTATTAAATATGTAGGTATAAAGGATTATATTTATGAAAAATTAGATTCCAAAGAATTAAGTTACTATTTAAAAATAAATGAAGGAGTTTCCAACTTTAGTAAGCAAAATAAAACTATTAAAACAAAGAGAAACTTAATATCTTATTTAATAAATAATTTATCAAATGGTAATTATTATTATACAATGGACGAAAAAGTCTTTATTGGAAACGTAATGGTTGATGTTACCTGGTTAGTAGATATATCTAACTTTTTAATAAATTCCATAAATTTATCAGATATGATATCAGAAGATAGGTATCAATTTATTTATAGATTTTTAGAATATAACAATAATAATTATTATATATATGATTATTCAGTTAAAAAGACTAAAAAACAAAAGATATCTTATCATGAACAATTATTTTTATATGATATATTAAAAAATATTAACAACTATGATTTTAAAGAAACAAAAGAATTAAATAGTTTATTAAATAGAGAAGGATATATCTTATCTATTAATAAACAATCTTTAGTTCATACTAAAGCAAATAAAGATTATATAAATAATTTACCAATAGATAAATTAGAAAATTATCTAAATGATTTCTTTAAAACCAGTAATCGTCGCAGCTTAAAAAATAGAATAAAAATGACAGAGACTTATGAACTATTTAGATCTATTTCTCACGCCTATAAAGAGGAGTATAAGCCTGAAAAATGTCGTAATCTATTCACTATTGATAATAAAGAAGAAGCATATTTAGGATATATATTCTCTCATTATTTCTTAAATTATCTTTATGATTATAAATCTTTACAAAAAGGATATCACTATAATGAATTGAATACTGAATATATAAAAGTTTCTATTATCGATTATCGTTCAAATAATTACTTAGGTACTTTAAAAAAACTTTCAAAATTATCCAAAAAGATTATCAAACAAAATAATGTTATTAATAAACAAATGTTAAAGAACTATACTAACTTAGAATCTTTAAAAGATAATGCCAAAAGTTTGAGTAGCTCTTGTAATAAGCTTTATTCACTTGTGAAAACAAAGAAAACACTTGAAGCAAAACTAACAATATATGATGAATATAACAAAGGAAATAAAGAATATTTAATTAAATACTTAACAAATTCTATATTTTCCTATAATTATACATTTTCAAAAGGTATAATTCATTTAAGCATAAATAATTATACATATAATGATACTATTTTTAAATTAGATACAGGTATTACTAATATAATTAATTTTATAAATGATGAAGACAATCTCTTACATAGAATGAAATTCTATCAAGAAGGAGATGATTCAAATGAATGAGGATAGAGTAGTAACAATAGAGAAAAAAGCAACTAATAAAGTAGGATTATTCTTTCTTTTAATATTTGTTTTGGCAGGATTAGGATACGCAGCTTATTATTATATTAATAATAAAAACCTAATAGTATTTGAAAATGGGTTACCTTGGGAAGATAAAGAAACCGAAGAAGAAACTCAAGAAGATAATAATACCAACAAAAAAAAGACTGTTAATAAAGAAGGCCCAATAACAAGAGAGAAAATAGATATCGAATTAAGTGATAGTAATTATAGTGGAAATGACTATACGTTATCTGTTATTAATACTGAATTAATAAATAATGGATATAATATAAGATTAAAACTAAGTAACAGTAATTATAACGAAAATAGTACTGTCACATTAAGAATAAAAGAAGTGAAAATTAACAATTTTCAAACAAGTCAAAACTTTACTATTCAAGCTGGTCCAAATCAAGAAGTAACATATGATTTATCTTTACCTGCTAATATTTTGGATAAGAATCGAATATATCGAATTAACGATATTATATTTATTGCTGAAGAAAATCTTAATGGAGAAACAAATAATATAATTATAAATATTCCAATATTAGGAGAAACAAATGATAATACTATAGAAAGTGTTACTAAGATAGCTACAGTTAATAAAAATGTTAGAATTAATTATTATAAAAAGCAAGAAGAATCTAACAACACAAAAGTTTATTTTTTAATAAATAATGAAGATGAAGAAGAATACGACTTGTATATAGATAGATTAGAAGTAAATAATAAAGATGTAGATGTTTCTAAGTATCCATCTATTCACGTCTATTCAAATTCTAAATATATAAATACAATAGATTTAGAAAAAAGCTTATTAAATCAAAACGAAAAAATAAAGATTTCCTTTATTTTAATTAGTAGTAATAAAAGCATATATAAAACAATTTTTAAAGAAATAAATATATAACTTGCTATTATCTTTAAAAAATGCTATTCTAACCAATATCAAGGGGTGTTATTATGGGTAAAAGTTTTAAAGACTTATATAACATTGCTGTATCTTCTAAAACAAGTGATTCTATATCACCATTTATAAGTACAGGCGAAATTATATGTGTTGTTTTAAGTGAAAATGACAACGTATATAAAGGAATAAATATAATAGAAGACAATCAACTAAAAGTAAGTGCTGAGGAATCAGCTATATCTTCGCTTTTAAGTGAAGGGGATAAAAAAATTAAAAAAATGGTAATAGTAAATGCTCTTGGCGAAGTAATAAAGCCATCTAATTCTACATATGATACAATATTAGATTTATCTGATAATTTAGAAGTTCTAATTAACGCAAATCCGCTTGAATATAAGAAAATCGAAGAGCTATTGCCCGATTATTATGGAACATTTCGTATAAATACATGATTTATTCTTGCCAAATATTATATTATTTGTTATAATCATAATTGCTTCAAGGAGGAAAATCCGCTGGATGTTTATATTTATGATTTTCTGGTAAGTAATATTTTGTAAGAAAGGATATATGGAAATGGCAAATTTAATTGATAAAATTAATTCGAAGCATGTAAGAAAAGACATTCCTGAATTCCGTGTTGGAGATACTGTAAGAGTAGACGTATGGGTAAAAGAAGGTAAAAAAGAAAGAATCCAATCATTTGAAGGACTAGTTGTTGCTAAAAAAGGTGGTTCTGTTTCTGAAACTTTCACAGTACGTAAAAAATCATATGGTATCGGTGTAACCAGAGTTTTCCCAGTTAACTCACCTACAATCGATAAGATTGAAGTAGTTAAGAGAGGATTAGTAAGAAGAGCAAAACTAAACTTCTTAAAGAAAATGAAAAAGGAATACAAGGTAAAAGAAAGAAATGCTTAATAAAAACAATACTTTTTAATAGTATTGTTTCAAAATTTTGGCAAACAGGTCTATGTTTCGACTTGTTTGTCTTTTTTTTGCAAGATTATCAAAATAAAAGACACCTTAGTGTCTCTTAATTTTTTGTAGCATCGATTGTTTTAGTACATTTATTATTGTTTAAAGTATATCCACTTTCACAAGTATAGATTTTTTTATAGGATGGATAACAATAGTATTTACCAGGTCCACCTAAACTAACCATTAATAATCCTATTTGTCCACTAGGACATGTTTCTCCTTCAACTTCACTACCTTCACTAAATTTAAAACATCCACTAGGTTCTCCGCCCTCGACAGTTCCCTCTGGACATTGTAACGTAGCATCAATTGTAATAATACATTTAGTATCATTTAATGTATAACCATTAGGACATGTATAAGTAATTATTGGTTCAACTGGTTTTACTGGTATTGTAGGTCCAGAAGGTGTTGTAGGTGTAGTAGGTGTTGTAGGTGTTGCAGGCTCAGAAGGTGTTGTTGCTGCTGGTGGAGTTGTCGGAGTTGTTGGTGTCGTTGCTGCAGGTGGAGTTGTCGGAGTTGTTGGTGTCGTTGCTGCAGGCGGAGTAGTCGGCTTTGTCGGTGTAGAAGGTTTCTTCTCTTCTTTAGGTTTTGCAGAGCGATTTTCTTCTTTCCTAGGTTCTTCTTTTTGCTCTTCTGCTGGCTCTTTTTCTTCTACGACGTCTTCTATTTCTTTTTTTGAATCTTCTGCAGGAACTTCTATATCCTTCTTTTCTTTCTTCTCTTCTTCTACTATTTTTTCTTTTGTTTTAGTAACATCAATCTTATCTTCTTCATCTTTTTTAGTTTTACTAATACCTAAGATTAATATTAATAATAAAATAATTATTAATAAACTAATTAGAAGATATTTAACTTTCTTATTCATATTAGTTTCCTCCTATTAAATATCATCATTATTTTTCTATAGCACAAGAATCATTACTAGTAATAACATCCCCTAAAATATTATTCTTAGTATAATTAATCTTAAACACGCCTAGTTTATTATTTACTTCACCATCTATTTTACTAAGATAGAAAGTATTATTAATTACTATATGATTATTAGAAAAATTACATAATAATACATATTGATCTAATACTTTATTATAACTATTACAATAATTAATAATAGTATTATTTTCTTCCTCACTTAACATATTATAAGTCAATTCAAATACTTCATTAATAATATCAAGTCGATCATTTGTAAAACTATAATAAGTAGTACCTTTATATAAGTCCCAATTAGTATTATCTATAAAAGGTATATTATAAAAAGAATTATCTATATTACTATTACACTTATATTTAATGTAGTTTTTTTTTTCTTCAACTACATTTGAACTAAGTATCTTTTTATTAATAGTATCAGATGAAATAGTATTTTCATTTGGTAATAAATAATTAGTAAATACATTATAACCAATTATTCCAACAATTATTAATACTATTAAAGCAACAACAAGTATTATTATATCTTTTATTTTCTTTTGTTTCTCCTTTAATTCTTCAGGATCTATATCTTCTTTTTTATCTTCTTTAAAATTAGTTATATCATCTATACTATATGTTTTTTCATCTTCAGCAATTTTTTTCTTTAGCAACTCTTTAAAACTAAAAGGCTTTTTTGGCTCTTTATAATCATTAACAGTTACTAAGTTAGGAGTAGGACTAGGTTCTACTTTCACAGTCTGAATAGGAACAGAATTTTGTTGCTCTACAGGTTTTACCTCTTCTACAGGTTGTGGGTTACTTTGCGTATTTTGATTAAATATATTAAAAGCATCATCATTCATTGTCGTATGCAAATTATAATTGTTATTGTTCTGATTGTTTCCTTCATTCATCTTAGCAACTCCTTACTATCATACTAATTATAGCATTTTTAAAAAAATATGTATACAAAAGTATAGTTTACTTAATTAATTATTTGCAGTAAAATGTTGTCAGTGATGTAAAATGAAAGAAAAGATAATAAAAACAATAAAAGAATTAATTCCTTATATAATAATACTAATAGTGGTAGTTTTAATAAGAAGTTTTATTGTAACACCTGTTATGGTATCTGGAACTAGTATGAGTCCTACTTTAAAAGGGAAAGAAGTAATGATTCTAAATAAAATGGATAAAAAATTTACTAGATTTGAAATAGTAGTCTTAAAAACTAATCATGATGATATTATTAAAAGAGTAATTGCTTTACCAGGCGAAACAATATCATGCGAAAATAATAAAATCTATATTAATGGTCGAAAAATAGAAGATAAATATGGTTCTGGTATTACAAGTGATTTTAAAAAAATAAAACTAAAAAATAATGAATATTTTGTATTAGGAGATAATAGAGAGAACTCTATGGATAGTCGTTACTATGGCCCTTTTAATAAAAAGAATATTAAAGGAAGTACTAATATAATAGTATTTCCCTTCAATAAAATAGGTAAAGTAGAATAAATTACATAATTTTTACAAATGTATCAAAAAATAGAAAATATAGAAATTCAATAATTAATAAGATATAATCACATCAAGGAGTGATAACTTATGAGTATTTATGATTATAAAGTACTAAAAAGAAGCGGCGAAGAATACGATTTAAAGGATTTAAAAGGAAAAGTACTATTAATAGTTAATACAGCAACCGGTTGTGGATTTACACCTCAATATGAGGGACTAGAAAAACTATATCAACAATATAATAAAGAAGGCTTAGAAATATTAGATTTTCCCTGTAATCAATTTGGACATCAAGCTCCGGGTGATGATGATGAAATACATGCTTTTTGTACTTCTAAATATCAAACATCTTTTGATCAATTTTCTAAAATAGAAGTAAATGGTGAAAATGAAAGTCCATTATATACCTTTTTAAAAGAGGCTGCTCCAACTGAAGAAATAAAAGGATTAAAAAATAAAATGGCTATGAAGGCAATCGCTAAAATAAGTACTACTTGTAAAAAAGATAATGATATAAAATGGAACTTTACTAAATTCTTAGTAGATAAGAGTGGTAATGTAGTAAAAAGATATGATCCAACCTCAGAACCAAAAGAATTTGAAAAAGATATTAAGGAATTATTATAATAATTTCTTTTTATTTTCTTCTAAATATTATAAAATATAATTAATAACAATAAAAAGGGTGATCAAATATGATATATTTATTATTAATTATAATAATAATAGTTTTAGTTGTTAATAATAACAATTTAAAAAATGATATAGAGCTATTAAAGAATAGAATAAATACTCTTAATAATCAAAATAACGGAGTTAACTATTGCCCTAAATGCGGCTTCGATATAAGAAGCAGTTTTGCGCTAAAAAGGTCGAATAATAATAGTACTAATATTCAACCAGTATTACCTGAAAAAGAAATTGTTCAAACAATCAATAAGAAACCAGAAATGTCAGAACGTGAAATAAAAAATAGTACAATTCTTACAGTTGGAGCAATACTTATAATAATTGCTGCTATAGTATTCCTAACATCAACGTGGAATACGTCTTTAGACATTGTAAAAACTTTAATAATATTCTTTATGTTTATTGTCTTTTTGGGAGCTAGTTTTATAGCAGATAAATATTTAAAAATACCCCAAACATCAAAAGTATTCCTATATTTGGCATTATCCTATTTGCCTTTGGTATTTCTATCTACCTCTCTATTTCATCTCTTAGGCGATTATTTATCAATAGCAGGAGAGGGTAGATACATTTACTTATTTATCTCTTCAATCATCTTATCTATAATATATTACTATATAATGCAAAAGAAAAAAGATATCTTTTTTGCTATAGGAAGTTTAATATTCCAAGTGATAAGTACCATACTTCTATCATTAATTTTTACTAATAATATAACAATAATTTTTATCCTATTAGCTCTATATAATATAGTATTCTATTACTTTTATAATAAAGAGAAATACTATTATAGTAAGACTGCACATAATTTAATAAATATAACCTTAACACTTAGTACTACTATATCTTCCATATTCTTTCTAACAGGTTATAATTTATTTATAAAACTAGATATATGTTTAATAATCTATGTATTATTAATGTATTATAATCACTATAACCTAGTTAATAAAACAAATTATAATTATGACAATAAATTAAAAATATTTAGTTATACAAGCCCTATACATATATTAATAACTTCTTTATTAATAGGATATATATTTAATGTAGAATTTATTATGTACCAATTATTACTCATTATAGGTATTATTATTTCTTATTTTATTGATTATCTATTAAATAATAAATTATCATTTGGTAGTTTTATAATAAGTAGTATATTTTATCTAGCAATGTACTTATTATCATTTAGTATAGAGAGTATAATACCAAGTTATTACATAATATTATTATATTGTTTCTTTGTTTTATTTAATACTAAATATATTGATGAGAATAAAAAATATTTAAATATGATAATATCTATACCTTTTTATATATTTATTATTAATTTATGTCTATCAACAAAAATTGATAATATCGTATTACCAATAATAAGTTTATTATCCTTAGTAGGTAGTTATTTAATAAATAATAAAAACGAAATAGTAAAATACTTAAGAATATCAAGTATTGTTTTTTCCCTTATATGTTTTTTAATAACACTATCTAGTTATTATGAATCTTATATTCTTTTAGCAATTATATCAATAATATATACAATAGTATTTTATGTAATTACTCTTTTAGAAAAACAAACATTCATAAAAATTCTTTCGTATTTATTTGTAATACTTTCTCTATCTTTTATTGCTTCTCATACTTACGAAACAATCAATCTTAATAATTATATTCTTCCTGTTAGTACCTTGATAATATTTATACTAGAATCACTCAATACTAATGAAGATAGTAAAATCTTTTTAATAATGATGTTTATAATAAGCTTTTTAAGTATTGTAGTACCTAATAATAATTTTCTAAGTATTACTATATTCCTTATTCTAACAATTATTTTTATAATATTTATTGAAGATAATAAAGAAAATAAAGATTTTTTCTATTTGCCTTTAGTATCCTTTAGTATTTATTTAATAAATAATACTTATTTAATAAATAATATCGATATATTATTAATAATATCTTTGTTATTAACAATCATATTATTATATATATTTATAATAGATAAAAATAAAAGATATATATTTATGTCTTTAACACTTCTATTAGTTACAATACTATCCCATAGTATAAATAAATACTTTGCTATATTTATGTTCTTAATATCATTTCTAGTATATTATTTATTTAGTGATAATAAGTATAAAGACTTATATAAAGCAGGTATCTATATAATAATAACAATACTAGTAAGATTTATAATAAGTGATTTATTATTAAATAATTATACAGTTTTATTAGTAGGCCCTTATATAATATCATTTATATTAATATCTAGAACTATAATAAAAAAATATAATAAAGATTATAAAATATTAGAATATATTATCTTATCTATTTTATACTTATTATCAATTGGTTACTACAAGACTGAACTAAATGGTATGTTATTTGTTTTCTTATTAGTTATACTAACTATTATCAGTTATTATAAAAAATGGGGACCAATATTTATAACTTCTTTAATATTTATATTAATAAATGCTTTCATACTAACAAGAATGTTCTGGCTTTCGCTTCCATGGTGGGTATACTTATTAGTTATTGGTTCTATATTAATTGCATTTGCTATTAACAATGAATTAAAAGAAAAAAATAATTATAAAGACAAACTAAAAAACATAATAGAAAAAATAGATATGTAATACATATATTTATGATAATATATATTAATATGAGAGGGATGTAATAATGGCATATAGGTTTTATATATTTAAAGAAAAAACAATAATTACAATATTAAGAATAATAATATTTTTATTAACATTGGGAACTATATTTCTATCTTATAAAATGCAAACAAAATATTATTTACCAATAATTATAGCTGATGGAGTATTATTACTATTTTACGTATTAATATCAAGAACAATTAGTAGTAGTACAAACAACGCTATTAAAATAAAAGGAAGTTTTATTTTAGATAGCGAAAATAATGGATATATGGTAATACCAACAGTAAGAGTATACTTAATATCTATAATATTTACGACAATAATAACTTTATTGATCTTATTTGGCCCAATAGATTTAAAAGAAGTTCTATCTTCTATAAATAAATATCCTGGCTTCTTAGTTTTAATAATATTTCTTATATTTTGCAATTTACTATTTTTTAATGGCTTCATAGCAAATATTATTTTAAAATATAAAAAAAATAAAATATTTGATTCATTAGCTAACGGAACAAAAAATAGTATGATAAAAGGAATTAGTAATTTAACAGTAACAGAAAATAATGAAATAATTGGCATCTATGCTAATCAACAAGTAGTTTTGCTATTTGATGAAAGTTCAAGTGAATATCGTAATTTAATTAATAGTATGGCTCAAAACTATAATAATAAAGTAGAAACGTATAGTAGAGAGGATGTATATGGTAATTAATAAATAATGATGTTATAATAATTGACATTATAAATGAGGTGATATAATGAGCAATTTAACTGTATTAACAAATAATAATATAAAGAGTATTGATATAACAGTTTTAGGTGGATGCTCATTAGATCAAATATTCTATCAAAATAAAGATGGTAGTTGGAACGATAAAGCAGATATATATTCAGCTGGTGGTAAAGGTTCTAATCAAGCAGTTGCTGCTTCTAGAGCTGGAGTTAGTGTTAGAATTATTTCCAGATTAAAAAATGATAGTATAGGATCTATTATATTAGATAACTTAAAACTTAACGGAATAGATACTAGTTGTGTTGAACTAGTAGATGATATCGAAAACGATACTACTAAAATATATATAAATAAAGATGATAGAGATAACGAAATGCATAGACAAGATGATGCAATTAATAGTTTTACTCCTGATATGATAGATAAATATAAAGAACAATTACTATCTTCTAAACTAGTTCTAGCTCAAACTAAAGTAAGAAAAAAATTAGTTATTAGATTAATAGATTTTTGCCATAAATATTCGGTACCTATAATAATTACTCCTAGTAAACCAAAAAAACTATCTATAACAGATGATTATAAAAACAAAGAACTAATAGATAAAATAAATTATATAACTTGCAATAAAGAGGAGTGCCAAATCCTTTTTGGTACAGATAATATTGAAGAATGTGTTACTAACTATCCAAATAAACTAATAGTAACATTAGGAAGAAATGGTGTAATATACCATGATGGAAACAAAATAATTAAAATACCAGCAATCAAGGGTGTAAAAGTTGTTGATACAGTTGGAGCTGGTGATACTTTTTGTGGTAATTTTGCAGCATCGTTAATAAATGGTTGTGAGTTGAAAGAAGCAATTTATAGAGCACAAATAGCAGCAGCAATAAAGATAGGACAAAAATCTGCTCAAGATGGAATGCCATATAAAGAACAACTAGATGAATACATTAAAGCTTATGAAAGTGGTATTAGTTTTGAAAAAATAAACGTTTCAAAAAGAAAAAGCTTTATTTTCGATAAAAGAATAATAGATAAAAAAATATAGACATATTAATAATCCTTGTGATAAAATCACGTCAGGAGGATGAAAATATGGAAAAACAAAAAACAAGAAATCTAATTGATATAAAAGACTTATCAAAAGAAGAAATTGATAAATTAATAAAAGTAGCTAATGACATTATTAATCACAAAGAAAAGTATTCTCATAAATGTGATGGAAAGATATTAGCTACTTTATTTTTTGAACCAAGCACTAGAACAAGATTAAGTTTCGAATCAGCTATGCTTAGATTAGGTGGAAAAGTGTTAGGTTTCTCTGAGAGTTCATCAAGTTCTACGTCCAAAGGAGAAACTTTAGCCGATACTATAAGAGTAGTTAGTGGTTACGCAGATATAATTGCTATGCGTCATCCTAAAGAAGGAGCGCCAACGGTTGCTGCTAATAATTCTATTGTACCAGTAATTAACGCTGGAGATGGTGGTCATAACCATCCAACCCAAACTCTAACAGATTTATTAACAATAAGTAGAGAGAAAAAAAGATTAGATAATTTAACAATAGGTCTTTGTGGCGATCTTAAATTTGGGCGTACAATACACTCTTTAATATCAGCAATGTCCAGATATGAAAATATAAAATTTATTCTTATATCTCCAAATGAATTGAAAATTCCTGATTATATTAAAACAGAAGTATTAGAAAAAAATGATATAGAATATATTGAAACAGATAGTTTAGAAGAATATATGAGTGATTTAGATATTCTTTACATGACTAGAGTTCAAAAAGAAAGATTCTTTAACGAAGCAGATTACATGCGTTTAAAAGATTACTATATATTAGATAATAATAAACTAAAAAAAGCTAAGAAAGATTTAAGTATATTACACCCATTACCAAGAGTAAATGAAATATCTACTGAAGGTGATGAAGATAAAAGAGCTAAATACTTTGAACAAGCATATAATGGAGTATATATTCGTATGGCACTTATACTAAGTTTATTGGAGGGAAAATAATGAATATTGATACAATAAAAAATGGATATGTAATAGATCATATTACAGCTGGAAATGCTATTAAAATATATCGATTATTAGATTTAGAAAATATCGGCTGCCAAATCGCTTTAATAACCAATGCCAAAAGCAAAAAAACCGGTACTAAAGATTTATTAAAAATAGGAAAGTTAATAGATATTAATTTAGATAAAATAGCATTTATTGATCCAAATGTTACAATTAATATTGTTAAGAATGATAAAATAATAGAAAAGAAAAAAATAGAAATCCCTGAAAAACTAATTAATGTTTGTTATTGCAATAATCCCCGTTGTATAACCTCTAC
>Ga0247609_10005627_pt1 | contig 12258 bp, 1 predicted proteins | sample 172DNAGHGlowgp2_FD_193487 | JGI IMG/M metagenome (GOLD analysis project Ga0247609, IMG submission 193487) | Sheep rumen microbial communities from Palmerston North, Manawatu-Wanganui, New Zealand - 1728 DNA GHGlow gp2 | ecosystem: Host-associated > Mammals > Digestive system > Stomach > Rumen ... | reverse complement strand
TCGCAATGGTGAAGATGTTAAATACGAAGACTTATTCATAAATGGCAAATTCATTTATGCGAAGAGCGGCGTTGGGTTTAAGTTTATCCGAGTTCTACAAGAGGTTCTTACGGATAACACACCTATCGTCGAATATGAGTTAAAGCAGGCTAGACAGAATTTACGTCAAGCTATTGTTGATACGATATTTAACGGTAAGGATAGTATCAAAGACCAGTCTGTTAATTTCTCTGTTATGTTTAATACGTTTATGCAGAACAGAGTTGTTGAGAATATCAACTATTTAACAGATATCGGTGTTCTTGATAAGAAGTTTATTCAAGACGAAGACGGTTCTTGGTACGGATATTATCCTCATATGGATAGTATGGTTCGTAAGTATGCCAGAGAGAACGGTATCGACCCGCAAATGACTAATGAGACTTTCGATTTAGTCATGCAAGAGATGCTTACCGAGTTTGCTTATAACAACTTTATTATGCAGATTCAAATGGCGCAACTCTTTGGTGTCGATCTCGCGTTCTATAAGGGTACTACTGACTTCCAAAAGCGTTCTGCTCAAACTCGTTCAACTGGTCAAAAGCTTAATAAGAGTGCAACTCTGTTTGGCAAGAAGATTCTCAATAGTGACGGTAAGCTTCGCACGATAACGCTTAAAACATCTAAGCATCTCTCTTATGCTATTAAGGATATAGAAAGTGTATTACGCAACTACGCAAGCACAATCAAGAACGAACAAGAAAGAATTGTTTTCGAAAAATCTATTCCTGATATCCTTAAGATGTATGAAGAGGTTGACCCTACGGATGGTCAGGCTTGGAATAGTTTGTCTGGCCTTCGTTTGAAGCATCATCTCGCTGCAAAGTGGACATACGCGAAAGACGACGATAAGATTGGTACTAGAATCGATGGTAAGCTTTACTGGGGCGAAAACTCGCATACTGATGAAGCTGTTTATCGTCGATTTATCAATAAGCATCCGCTTCCGTCTGATTTCTTCCATGTCTTCACGCAGGTAGATAAGCCTTTCGTTTATGATGTTTCTGTCAGAGATGGCATTCCAGTTCCAGTTCAGCAAAAGAATGCAGAATACACATATGTTCTTTTGAATCAGTATACATCTTACTTCAAAAATGACAGTCCGGTTACCGTTCTCATAAGCGCTATTGAACGGACATTCCGTAAGTCTGAGGAATTTAATGATGTTGGTACTGGTATTGCTACGGCTAACTTCGATTCTGCAGTTAAAGTCGGTACTACAGAAGGTATTGATATCGACTTGCCAGTCGATGTTCTCAAAGAAAAGCTGACTCGTCTTCTGCATCTTGACGAAGACGGACCTAACAGATATGAGCCCGGAGTCATTACCGCTATTGACGCGGATAGTTATTCGTATCAGCAGAATAACCCAGAGCACTTTATCAACCACAGGCAGCTCTTGGGTTCACAAGAGAAGATTCTGTCTTTTGCTAATACAAGAGACGAAGACGAGATTGAAGTTGGCGATGAATACACCGCACTTAAGTCCATAATGCCAGAAGGAGCGAACATCATTGTTGGTAAAGCTCTTAAGGAAACATACTTTGATGTCCTTAAGCAAAGAGCTCATATCAGTGACGAGATGCTTCGCAACGACCTTGGTCTTGACCAGTCCGAGAAAGCGAAAATGGAGAAGATATCCGATAAGCTTCAAGACTCTATCGCTCTCGGTAAGCGTTATAACGCTGATGACTTAATGGCAGTTACGCTCTATGGTCGCAACTTCCTGTTAGCAGCAGAAGACGCAACTCAGGCTGCGAACATTAAGGCTCTTACTTCTTCTTGGGTTAGAAAAGCTCTGTATCGTCAAGAGATTCTCGGTGGACCAATCGTTCAGGCAACTGGATTTGGCCGCTCTAAGAAGCTTAAAACTGTCATAGAAGACGGAAAACTCAAGCATTTCCAGACTATCGTGCCGATGCCGGAACAAATCGCAATGCTTTTGCGTGATGAGACTGGCAATATTAGTGGACGTTTCTTTGATTATAAAACTGGTGAATATAAGTTTTATGAAATTAAGAAATATCTCCACGACCTTGGCGCTGACGGCATGCTTAAGGTGCTTCTCTATCGTATTCCAACCGAAGGTAAGTATTCTGTTTTCCCTTGCGAAATAGTAGGGTTTTCCAACGCAAATGGCGGTTCTGACGTTATGTTACCTGATGACGGTACGACAATCGCTGGCTTTGACTTTGATACTGATAAGCTTTTTGCGCTTCTGAAGGAATATGCTACTCGAGATGGCAAGCCGTTATTCAAGAATATTGAGGACGAGAATGGCAATATTGTTAAGCAGGTGATTGAATATACGCCAACAGCAAAGAGTCGCTATGGTCAGATGGCTGGTTACAACAACGTGTTGTTTGACATGCAGTATCTCTCGCTTACGACGCTTCAGTCTGCTGCTGAGATATTCGACCCGGGTAACTTCGAAGACCTGACCGAGCTTTCATTTAAGATTGAACTTATGCGTTCATTCGATGAGAGCAATCAGCACTTGTATACTCGGCAAGAGATCGATAATATGACGCCAAGAGAGCTATCTGATGCGTGGGATGAACTAAATGACCTTGATGTTACTGATTTGAAGACGATGGTTATGCTTCATAATCAGAATATGAGTAGTAAGGATATGCTTGGTATTGCTGCGGTTTCTAATATATCGCATGCTCAGTTAAGTATGTTCACTCAGGCTCATCCTATTTATCAGGTGCTTCCTTCTCGTTCGACGATTCAACTCTCTTGGACTGACAGGCTTGGAAATGCACGCGTTCGTAGCATTCCTGAAAAGATAGCTATGGACCAGCTTAGAGATGTCAATGGAGAACTTATTTCTAAATACCTGAGAAAGTATGTCGGTGCTGCTGCTGATGCTGCAAAGAATCCTACTCTGTTTAGATTGGGTACTGACAAAGCGACATTCCCTGTCATTCAATGGATGCTTAGAGCGGGTATTCCTATGGAGTTAGCTCATAAGTTCATCTCTCTTCCTGTCTTTAGAGTGCTGAGTAGTACATATCAAATGCTCAACGATGGTCAATTCACTAGCGTTGATGCTGCGATTAACTACGTTGAGAGTCGTATCTTCTGGGACCAAAAGAATAGGGAGAATAGCGGAGAATATCGCGACGCTCATCTGTTTGATGCTTATTCAAGTCCGATTCAGTATCGGAATGCCACATTTAAAGAGAACGGCTTCTGGAAGAAGATGGACCTTGTTCTTAACGAGGCACAACTTGACGAATTGATTTACAAAGACCCAAGAGAAATAAGCGCTACGTCTCATATTTATCATCTTGAGATGTTCCGTATGCTCTCTGAACTCGCCGGTTCATTAAGTGTCCTTTCTGACTATGGCCGAATCAATTCTGCCGTTGCCGGTCCGAAGGCTTCAATCGAAGAGAATGAAGCTCGTGCTGCTAAGTTTGATAGAGTTAAAGGGTTATTCACTGGGAAGTCTCCTAAGTTCGTTGGTATAACATACGAAGAACTTCAGGAGCTTATGCCTTATGAGACTCAAATGCACAACTCGGTTCGTGAACTTCTTGATGCAATTCAGAGTGACCTCTTCCCATCTTATACATCGGCTACATATCATTCCGGTATATCTGTGATTGAGAATATCATAAAGAAGCCAATGTCCACAGAGCAGAAGAAGAGATTCAATGAAGCGCAGAAGATGATGGCTCTTTCGATTTCTGGTTATGATTTAGGCCTTCCTGATTTCTATCAATTATATGATAATGAGACTGCTATTCATTATTATAGGGATTTCGCTGATTGGTACGTAAAGGAACTCCAAGAGCTGAAAGATGCTAATGAAGACCTCCAATACGACCTTAATGAGAATATCTTGCTGAAGGAGATCGGTGAGCCTGTCAATCCAACGATAAGTTGTCCTATTAAGTTGCTGAATACTTCTATATTTGGTGCCGACGAGACATTCAAATATCGGGTATCTCAAGCTTGGTTAGACCTGATTACTTATCGTAATGACGAGCTTCCAAAGGATATTGAAGAGAGAGTCCATAATCTCGGTCTTGAGCTTTTCCGCTACTTTACGTTACGTAATGGTGGTAAGGATTTTGACGCAAAGACTCCATGGCATCTCGCTCCGCTTGATTTGAAGACAATGATTCCGGGTTATAACGATAGACTTAAGGACATAGCGAGCTTTACTGTTAACAGTACGAACCTTGCTATCCAATTCTTATTGAATAACGCCAGAAACCCAGAATATCTTCCTCAGTTTAATCCTGCTTTACTTGGCATCTCGCCAGATAAGATGAAGGGTACTGTTACGATAGAGTCTATGGATCAAGCGATGATGCTGCTCAATCAAAATCCTAATATGTTCTTCGATAGCGAACTTGGTCTTGGCATTAGGCCGATGGCGTACATCGGTAATAACGCTGTGATTATTTTCGGTAACGTCGATGACATTAAGGCTGGTGAAGCGGATTTCATCCCTGTGACGACAAAAGATGAGACTACGGGCGAAGATAAAGTGACAGGCTTTAAGCCAATAACTTATCGTATTGTTCCTGCGATGGGTATTCCTGGGGTTATCTCAGAGTATTATCCAATGATGAGGAACTCCGTCTACAATATCATCAACGAAGACACTGGTGGATTCATGGATGACATCACTCAAGATATAAGAGCTCTTGAAGATCTCGAAGACCGTAGAGTTGATTCCAGCTCTCAGACTCAAGATGTTAACCTTAACAACATCTTACTCGAAGTTGCCGCAGAGTTCGGCTATAAGTTCAATGACTTATTCGAAGCTAATACATCGAATTACTCGTTAAGTCGCGTAAGACTTCGTAATATGTTAAGACTTACGAATGCTGCGCTATTACAGAAGTTAGGGTTCAAACGCTCTGTACTTTCTGAAGACGAGGCTACGCGTCAAGCACTGCTTGATAGAGCTCGTAAAGCGATTGAAAATATTTGTTAACGATGGCACTTTCGTGTAGTGTTAAAGTATACGCAAAGAATGGTAAAGAGAGTAGGTTATTCAAAGACCTACTCTCTCATACCAAAGATAGGGAGTTATCCAAGCAGATGTGGTCGGTTACACAAGTGCCAGAGCTCCTTGCTAACCTTGAAGGACTTGAATATGATAGCAATGGCGAGGTGACATACGACTCGTTTAGCAAGGCTATCAATCTTGTCGATTTGTTTGATAAGCATCTCACAGCGATGGAGATCGCAACGCAACTTGGGATTTCCGATACAAACGGGAACCCTCATTTTTTTGATAAAGTGGCGGATGCGATGGACAAAGCAATTGAATATAACGAGAGAGACCTTGGTTATGTAGCGTCTGTTGAGCTATCAGAAGATAAGCCAGTAGTGAAGATAGATGCGAAGACAGCATTGAATGCAGAGTCTCCTAAACAATTACTTTTCCATAGAGATCTTAACAATAGACTACTGAATACTCTTCGTTCTATGGGCTTCGACGTGACGTTCATGAACGATCCACATAAAGAAGGCATATTCAATCCAATGCTTGCAGAAGAGAATGCTAGTAGACTCAAGACTGTTATTGGCATATCTAAAGGTGAGATTGGCGAAAATGCATTCCCTGAAGAGTTCGCTCACTTAATCATCGCTGGCTTGCACGACAACGCGTTAGTTGAGCGTCTTAAGAATTTCGTATCTCCAGAGCTTGCAGAAGCTGTACTTGGCGATAGCTACGAAGCTTATAGAGAAGAGTACAAGGACGCAACTGATGTTGACGCTTATCTGCAGGAAGAAGCAATGGGTAAAATGCTTGCAGATGCAATCGTTTACGGCAATGCTGAAAGTCCGCTGTTAGGACGCATTTGGGAGCGCGCTAAGCAATTATTTGCTCGTGGTGATACAAGATATATAGACGACCAAATAGAGGCAGCAAAACAGGTTTTAAACGACCTTGTAGAAGTCATCAACAACCCAGAAGAACTCGAGCCTTTACTTGATAAGAAATACATCTTATCGCATAGAGAACTTGATAAGTTATCATCTCAGCTGAAGACGTCTCGAGATATGGCATTAGAAGGAGAACAACTCCTTGCTAAGCGAATACAGATGTACAAGCTTGAGAATAACTGGGATGATTCGATTAGAGAGCGTAGAAAAGAAGACCTCGAGACAATGGATGAACTCCGTCTTGAGATAGCGAATAAGCAATATGAGGCCGCATGTTATCGTATTCTTGATGACGCCCTTAGACAACTCATTCGCCTTAATCAAGATGCTGAGAGATTATCCGACTTCTCTGATACGAATAACCCAAGTATAAGACAACTCGACGCTGTTGCTGGTCAGCTTAATAAGATACAGCAATTCAATGACGCATATGAGCCATTGATTGAAGCGATGGTTAGTATTGAGTTATTAGCGCAAAGAGGCGAGGTTATCTTATCAGACGACTCGATTAAGCAAATACAAGACTTAGCTATGCAGGTTCGAAGCTTACAAGCTATCGTAAAAGACTCTACTAAGCGTCTTCGTTACGATGTGATTAAGAATTGGATTGGCATGAACTATAGTCCTATAGAGCTCAACAGCGTTGCTGGTAATCCTGTTGCTGCCTTGTCTATTGACGCGATTTGTCAACGGGCAGAACGTGATATAACCATTCTTGGTAGAAACGTTTCTTCTCTTGGCGATAGTGGCAATCCTCTTCTGAATATACTTCACGCAATCGTTGTTAGCCAGCAATCAAAGAGGAATAATATCGTAAACGAGTATTACTCTTATCTGCAAGCTGACGAAGCTGAATTAAAGGCAGCTGGTCATACTAATGAGTTTATCTTCGAATATGGAGAAGATGGTATCCCTACTGGACGTTTTGTTAGCCCACACGACTTTAAGAAATACGAAGAGGCACGTAAGGCAGAGATTGAGCGTATCGCTAATGACCCTGCAGTTCAAGACGATGTTGTAGCTGCTGCTTATTTAAGAATCTGGGAGAATGACAACCTCGAATGGTATGTTGTTGACGAAGAGTCTGGTAGAAAAGAAAGACTACCAAGACTTGACAGATATGAGAATAAGGAATTCCAGAAAGGTTGGGATAAGGCTCAGATAGACTACTACAACGAGATGATTGCATTGAAGGCTCGTCTTGACACGATGCTGCCAACGCCAGCTCAGAATGTATATCACGCTCCGCAAATGGATAAGACGGTCCTTGATATTCTCGATCCTACTGACCCCAAGGGTTCTCTTAAGAATTTATGGCTTAAGATTAAGAATCATTATGTTGGTAATAACGAGATTACAAGATCTGGAGAGAATCCTAATCAACTCGAAGAGGAAGGCCAGTTGCATATCGTTGAAGGAGAAGGCGAGGACGAGAAGAAATACGAATTCTCAAAATCTAGCTTCTTGGATTTTGCTGGTAACCCTGTCAAATCTATCCCAGTCTATTACGTGAGAGATCTTAACGACATGTCACTTATGCTTACGGATGCTACTCGCGCTATGATGGCTTATACGGCTATGGCTGTTAACTATCAGCAGATGAACGAGATAGCTGATTTAGCGCTTTTATTAAAGCAGTACGTTAAGCAAGATTATGTCGTTGCAAAACGTAAAGCTGGTGCTGAGATATTTGAGAAGTTCAATGTGGCTGATAAAGACTATACACAAAAGTACGAAGTCAAGGGTGAGAACTCGAAGATATATGAAGCGCTTAGTGACTTCCTTGAATCTAATCTTTTTGGTGGCGCCCATGAGGATATGATGGTTCTTAAGAACGGTCTGAAGACTCACGCGTTATTCGAAGACTTTAGAAGTTACGTTTCAAAGAATGCTCTTGGATTTAACTTGTTCTCTGGCTTGTCTAACGTAACGATGGGCGAAGCGCAAATGCTTACAGAAGCAGCCGGTGGTTTTCACTTCAATATGAAAGACCTGCTGTGGGCGCATAAGGAGTATAACAAGTTACTTCCCGAATATCTTGCAGATATGGGGAAGGAGCAAAAGCGCAGTAAGCTTGGCTTGATATGTCGGGCGTTCAATGTTGACGAAGAATTCTTCCGTAGCGTACAAGAAGACGTCTATAATAGGAATGCATTTATGAGAGTCGTCGGTAAGTTTAATTCATTATTCTTACAGACCGCTGGTGAAAATATGCTTCACCTTGTTGGCGCTCTTGCTATTCTGCATCATATTAAGACTAATAATGGTACGCTTTACGATGCGTTACAGAAGAAGGAAATCAATGGTGCCGTCCAGTTATTCATAAAAGATAACACAACGATTGACATGTCTGATAAGGACAATAAAAATAAAAATTGGATTAAGGATATCTCTGTTGGGCACGACGGCTTCTACCATGTTGGTGAGGACGATCTTGTTAATATGAATACTCTTATCAATAATGTTTCTGTTTATGTTAATCGTGTCAATGCTGGACTGCATGGCGGCTATTCTCAAACAGAGAAGGGTCAGATGAATAGAAAGGCACTATGGCGTCTCGTGACTCAGTTTAGACAATGGATGCCTGGTACGTACAATGAGCTTTATCACGGAGAGTATTATGATGCCGTGTATGGATTTACTCGTACTGGTGCATATAATGCCGCAGTTAAATTTATGAAGAACCTCGCTCTCGACATAAAGAGAGGCCAGATCTCTCTTGCACTTAACTGGGATAGACTCAACGACTACGAGAAGGCTCAATGCAAGAAGGTACTCTTCCAAGCTTCGCTCTTCTTGACTACGACAGCAAGTGCCGTTCTCGCTCGTGGTATGTCTGGTAAGGATAGACCTTGGGCTGAGAAGATGCTTAGATATCAGATTGAACGACTCAGACTCGAAACTGGCGCACTTACACCTAACTTACAGATGCTGAAGAGTTTCACTGACATCCTGCAATCTCCTATGGCTGGTATTGACGGTGTTAATAATATCATCAATGCCCTGTCATTCTGGAACGCAGCAGACGAGATTGAGTCTGGCAGATACGCTGGATGGTCACGTTGGGAGAGAGACTTATTCAAAGCGATTCCATATCATAACATAGTTAAGGCTATGGATATGAGGAACGACAACTATATGTTCAGAATGTTCGATTCGAAGAACTAATTAATATAAAACAAGAAAGGGAGGACAACCAATCGGTTGCTCTCCCTTCTTTTTTTTATTTGCCACCGTGCTTACCGCAATTCATTTCGGATAGCACTTGATCCATTGTTAATGTCGGATTCTTATCTAAAGTATCATTTATAGTCTGGGCCATTGGTAATGCACTCATCCCATTAATATCGATGAGAATCCCATGGTTTGCAAACACTTGAGTAATAGCAACAGGATTCCAAGAATTCTCTTTTATTTGCTTTGCGAGTTCCTTGTCTCTTTCAGTTGCTTCTCTTAATATAGCCTGACCAGTAGGAGCAGAACGTCTAGCAGGAGCCGTTTGGCCACGCTTGCGTTTAGGCGCGTTTTGAGCCGGTTTTTGAGGCTCTTGTGGCGCAACTGGATCGACGCTAAGCCCTTGCGGCTTGAGGTCCTCTACTGGGATTTCTGGTGCCTCTACGCGCGTTTTAGAACCGTCTTCTTCAACTATTGTAAGACCAGTAGCGTTCTTTGCTGCTTCCTTCGCTGCATCGATTCTATTTTCCTTCTCAATAGCCTCTTTGATTCTATCCGCATTTTTAAACCATTGTAATAATCCATCTCCATCCTTAGAGACATACCATTCTCTGCGACTACCATCTGGCGTTGCTGGTAAGACATATAATGTAATAGTCTTACTTGTGACAGTATAGTAATCTAACCCAAATGGATTCTCGCCATACTTGTCTATATAAGAGACTTGCAGTGTTGCGGAAGTAATAGGGTCTGTGACTCTACTTTCATCATCTAATGAGATAATTCCATCATCTGTGAATACGTAGTTCTTACCGCTCATCATTAATATCCGCTGTTCGCCCGGTGCCGTATAGCGTTGTCTTACCTGACTCATACGCTGACGTTTTACCTCTGCTGGCTTACTGTCGCTTCGTAACGAATTCACAGTAAACGACGCATTGTATGGACGTAATGAGTTGTAATTGACACTCATAGCGTCAGCCTCAATAAGAGAGTTTGCATAACCAGCCCTTTCGGCGAACTTACGATAAAACTGAACTCTTACCGGACTATTCTGCATGACCTTAACGAAGTCTTCCCAAGAAGTGATTGTCTGCCCAGCAAACCTGAATGCATTTGGCTCATCTAATCTAAAATAGAATTTAGTTTTACCAAGATTAAACATTCGCATTATAGTTGACTTCGCAAACATCTTATCCTTTATTGTCGCATTGCTATCAGTAAGCTTGTCAACTTGTCTCTTCAATGAACTCATAAAATCATTTTGAGCGTTATAGTTAAGCTCACTTGCTCTCGCCATAAGTACTGGCACATAAGCATAAGCACCATCAGCCATCGGCACGAATGCAAAAACCATGCCAGGGACAATCTTTATGCCAATATCGCTTGGGTCTCGGAATGTTACGCCTTCTGGCTTATTGCCGAATATCTTGATTTGACCAGTTCTCTGGCTTTGAACGGCAACACCAAAATAGGTTTCTCCATGTAATGCAGTGTCTTTGATTTCCTTTAAATCAACAGCTTTCTTTGCTTTAGGCCTGCGCCCAGAGTAAATCTTATTAATCGTCGTACTTGTAGGTTCGCCCTTATAGTTACCAACAAATAAGTCTTGCTCTGGATGCTCTTCTCTTTGCGTATCGATGCTTTCTATATTTATATTATATATCTGCTGATACGCAATAAAGCTAGGGTCGTTATCGTCAAGCCTACCAAGAACACCGGCAATCTGATAATACTTATCGCCAATCTTTACTGGCTTAATATATTCTTTATATTTCGGGTCAATACCGTTAAGGATTTCATCTGTTATTTCAACGGCAAGAAGGATATTATATCTATCTCTCTTCTTACCATTCTTTTCAGAATACGAATGCAGTGCGGTATACTTATGTCCATTATCCTTATTGGCGAACACGAACTTTATTGGAGTTGTGCTCTTCTTCTCCTTAATATAAAACTCTTCGATTGCGGCAAGTGCACCACTATCAAGGAAATCATAAGTATGGAACTCATCTCGCATAATAGCCGCGATAGGATTGCCATTATATTCCTTTACAAGTCCGTCGTCATTAAGAGCACCAATGTCATATCCCGTAATGAGAAGACCATCAAGAACAACGCCGTTAGCGCCTTCGTAAATCTTAGGACCCTTTGATTCGTTATCACCTTTTTGTGGAGTTCCTTCTTTATCAATCTTGTCTACTTGAGTGTCAAGCTCTTTCTTATCTTGTAGTGAAATCTCGCCGCCAAGACTACCATCTCGCTTCTCAAGATAAACAGTAGCTAAATCCTTAAGTATATCAATATCGATGTGCTTAAGAGCATCTGGAACTTCCTCATTGTTGATAATATTGCTAAGCGTCTCTTCTGGTAATTTAGAAAGAATATCCTCAGCAACACGCATCACTTCGTTCGGATCGCTTGCGCCATCTGCTGTATCACTAGTTGCACTTACGGGTTCATCGTCAAGAGGAACGTTATCCTTATTAACCTGCCTACCTTCTTTGTTAAATCTGGCAAATTCATTATCTTTATCTTTCTTCTCCGATGCTGCGTCTTCTGATTTTTTATCAGGCTCCACTATCTCAAGACCTTCTGGCTTTTCAGGTTTGGTCTCCTTGATAGCATCCTGAGCGGTAGCACGTCTCTTGTCTGCAGTAGATATTGCGTTCTTTAAACTATTTGCGTAGTTATAAGTAGGCTCGGCGTCAAGAGAAGCAGCAACTTCATCAATGGCTTTAAGTAAATCAGCAATCGTACTTGGAGTATCGTTATCAATCTTATCAATAAATATTGAATTGAAAGCAGACTTGACGTTTAAGTCTGGATCGTCTTCCTTCAATTGCATCACGTTATTTAACGTATTTATTGCAGACTCTAACGAAACGAACTCCTTATACTTTGATTTGATATTCTCATTAGATGAGTCATTGAGAAGCTTGCGTAACTTAGCTTGCTGGTCCTTATTCTTTGGAGCAGAAAGGATAATATCATTAAATGCCTTCTGGTCGATATCGTCGTTTATGGAGTCGTATAACTTCTGCGCTTCGGCGTTGTTATGCTCGTCCATACGAATCTTATGCAAGTGAACGATATCTTTATTAAACGCACCAGAATTATTCGTAA
>Ga0247609_10005625_pt1 | contig 12261 bp, 7 predicted proteins | sample 172DNAGHGlowgp2_FD_193487 | JGI IMG/M metagenome (GOLD analysis project Ga0247609, IMG submission 193487) | Sheep rumen microbial communities from Palmerston North, Manawatu-Wanganui, New Zealand - 1728 DNA GHGlow gp2 | ecosystem: Host-associated > Mammals > Digestive system > Stomach > Rumen ... | reverse complement strand
GAAGGTGAATCTTTCTCCATCGCTGATAAAAACGAAGCGTGGGTAATGGAGATGGTTGGCAAGGGAAAGGGGTCGAAAGGTGCTGTCTGGGTCGCTGTCAGAATTCCTGACGATTGCATCGCAGCTCATGCTAACCAAAGCCGTATCACGAAATTCAACATGAAAGACAGTGATAACGTGCTTTATGCGAAAGATGTTATCAAATTTGCTAGGGAAAAGGGCTATTTTGAAGGGGAAGACGAAGACTTCTCATTCAGAGACGCTTACAATCCGCTAGACTTCTCTGGCATAAGATATTGTGATGCCAGAGTTTGGAGCTTCTTTAACCATCATGTAGATGGGATGGATAAGTTCTTACCATATATTTATGGGGACGACAATAGCCTTGTTATGCCTCTATACTACAAACCGAAACACAAAATAGCCCTTAGAGACCTAATGCAGGATATGCGTGACCACTATGAAGACACTCCGCTCGACATTCGTGAAGGACTTGGAGCCGGACCTTTCTGCATGCCTTACAGGCTCTCGCCACTAAGCAAAGAAGTGGATGGACAAGTTTATTTCAATGAAAGACCTACTTCTACAGTGCAGACGGGATTCTCTATCGTAGCACAGATGAGAAACATGCTGCCTGACGTTATTGGAGGTATTGCATGGTGGACTAACGACGATCCTAACATGGCGGCATACACCCCAGTTTATTGCTGTGTGAATGAAATACCTAAATGCTATCAGAGAATCCAAGGCGAACAGGATGAAATAACATTCTCATGGAATTCTGCTTATTGGGTGGAAAACACCGTGGCTAACATTGTTTATCCGTTCTATTCTAAGATGTTCCCAGATCTCCTCAATGCAAGAAAGGCTCTCGAAGATGAATTCGAGGAAATGCAACTCGAAATCGAAAAAATTGCTTACACTCTTTATCAAAATGACCCTGAAGCGGCAAAAGACCGTCTCACTAAATATTCTCTTGGAGCGGCTGACCATATGATGGATGTATGGACTAAACTCTTCTCTTTCATCGTTGTAAAACATAACGACATGGTTCTCAAACCTGAGGAAAACGGTGTGTTTAAGCGCTCTGAATATGGACTTGGAGACCATGTCACAAGACCGGGATACCCTGTTGAATACTGGAGAAAAATAGTTCAGGAATCTGGTGACAAATATCTAATGAAATAATTTATTAACCTCGAATTTGGAGTTTTGATTTATTATGAATAAGGATACGGATTTATTTAGTAATTTTTTTCTGTTTTTTTATCATGAAAAGCAGGATTAAATTCCTAATTCCTAATTCCTAATTCCTAATTTGAAATAAATTCCTAATTCCTAATTATTTAAATAGTAATGCAAGAAGAAGTATTGAAACAATGTAGAGCGATAGCAGAGAAATGGGCTAATGACCCTGTTTTCGACGAGGCTACTCGCAAGGAAGTGCAAGCTATGCTTGATGACAAAGATCCTTCTAACCTTATTGACAGTTTCTACCAGACTCTGGAATTTGGTACGGGTGGATTGCGTGGTATCATGGGAGCGGGAACCAACCGTATGAATATATATATCGTTGGAGCTGCTACTCAGGGCTTTGCTAACTATATCAACAAGGCGTTCCCGGGAAGAAAGGACCTTAGCGTTGTGGTGGGACACGATTGCCGAAACCATGGACGGGAGTTTGCTGAGACTGTGGCTAACATCTTCTCTGCTAACGGCATTAAGGTGTACTTGTTCGAGAGCCTGCGTCCTACTCCTGAAGTGTCTTTTGCTATTCGTCATCTTGGTGCACAGGCCGGTGTTAACGTCACCGCATCACACAATCCGAAGGAATACAACGGATATAAAGCTTATTGGGACGATGGCGCTCAGGTACTTGCTCCTCATGACATCGGCATCATCAATGAGGTGAATGCTGTTAAAATGGAAGACGTGAAATGGAAAGGTAACCCAGACCTCATTCAAATCATTGGTGGTGAGATGGACTGGGACTACCTCCAGGCTGTTAAGGAGGCTATGGTTGACCAGGAGGTTATACTGCGTCAAAAAGACCTCAACATCGTTTATACGCCGCTGCATGGAACTGGACGTGTAATCATTCCGGAGGCTTTACGCTCATGGGGATTCCAAAACATTCATGTAGTTCCTGAACAGATGGTTATTGACGGAAACTTCCCGACGGTGGTTAGCCCGAACCCTGAAAATTCAGAGGCTATGACAATGGGAATGAACCTAGGAACTAAACTTAATGCCGACCTTGTTATTGCTAGTGACCCGGATGCCGACCGTCTTGCTATCGTGTGCCGGAATGCGGAAGGCGAATGGGAAATCCTTAACGGAAACCAGACGTGTATGATGTTTGCATGGTATATCATCGCTAACAAGAAAAAACTTGGACAACTGAAAGGGAATGAGTTCCTTGTGAAGACTATCGTTACTACTGAACTCATACGAAAGATTGCGGATAAGAATGGGGTGGAACTGAAGGACTGCTACACCGGATTCAAGTGGATCGCAAACGAAATCCGTGTGAATGAAGGTGTTAAGAAATATATCGGCGGCGGTGAAGAAAGCTTCGGATTCTTACCGTTCGATAAGGTGCGCGACAAAGATAGCCCTGCCTCTATTTGCCTCATTTGCGAAATTGCCGCATGGGCGAAGGATAACGGCAAGACTCTATATGACCTGCTCATGGACATATACCTTGAATATGGACTTACATACAACAAGGCAATCAATGTCGTTAAACCGGGTAAGAGCGGTGCCGACGAAATTAAAGCCATGATGGAGAACTATCGCAACAACCCTCCAAAAGAACTTGCTGGACAGAAGGTGATTTGCTCTAAGGACTTCAAAGCACTTGAGGCTAAGGATGCTGATGGAAACGTTGTGAAACTCGATATGCCGGATACTAGCAATGTGCTGCAGTATTTCACTGATGGCGGTATCAAGGTGAGCGTGCGACCTTCTGGAACTGAACCTAAAATAAAGTTCTACATCGAAGCACCGGCTGAAATGTCATCTGTTGAACAATACAGGGATGCATGCGCTAAAGCTGAAAAAACTGTTGATGAAATTACCAAATCTCTCGGAGTTTAAATATCATCAATATATAAACAAAAATGGAGGAAACCTTTTCTGTTTTCCTCCATTTTTTATAAATAGTCTTGCATCCTTATTTAGTATCACTTTCTTACTATCTGCATTCAACTTTCAACTTTCATCTCTCAATCTACTCGCCGCATGGTAATAATTCCTAATTCCTAATTCCTAATTCCTAATTTGATATAAATTCCTAATTCCTAATTTGAGCAAAGCGATATACTCAACTATCAACTTTAGGCACTTCTATCTGTGAACCATAGCGGTGATATTCGTTTGATATCGACTGCTCTTTGATGTAATGGATAAGTTCTATACGACCATTACGAACTGGCTTTGCTTGGGCTATGTACTTGTTGTGGTTGGCGGCTGCCTCAAACACAATATCTGGCACATTATTGGAAATAGTACGAATTCGTTCATAGTTCTTAATACTTTCACAGAAAGATGCTAAATTCTCTTTGATATAGTTGCCTTGAATCTCTCCTGCCAATGGATGGTTGTCGTCTAATGAAATGGTTAGAGATGTGCCTACTGTCTTGGCTGCAAACCGAACCATCTCTATTTGTTCTATACTCTCATCACCAAACAATCGCATAACCATACCGCCTTTTAGTGGAAGATAACGGAACACGTTCTGTTCACCACGTATCTTAGGCTGTATGTTACGGGCATGTTTGAACTCTTTTTCATACCATTCTGAATATGATGCTTTGTAATCTGTTTCTGATGTCGATTTGTCGGTTATTGTCATAAACTGGCTGCAGTAATTCGGACCACCGGCTTTCAATCCTGGACCGAAGGCGGAGAGTTTCATGCCGCCGAATGGTTGACGGTTTACTATAGCACCGGTTATACCGCGGTTGATATATAAATTGCCGGCAAACACATGCTCTTTCCAATATTTCTGCTCTTGCTCATCAAGGGATTGTAGACCGGAAGTCAAGCCATAATCCAGACTGTTTACTATCTCTACAGCCTCTTCCAATGTGTCGAATGGGGTTACAGCCAATAGGGGAGCAAACAATTCGGTGCGGAAAGTATAGGAGCCTGGAGACACTCCCATCTTGATGGTTGGCTTCAGTATATATTTGTTTTTGTCTACGAATTCCGGAGATATGAGCCACGATTCGCCTGGCTCCAAATTGAAGGCTTGCTCTAGCTTCTCATTTACATTTGTTATCATCGGACCTACTATATTCCCGGCATTCCACACTCCGCCAACCTTCATCGAAGATGCACAGTCTTTCAACTTCTCCTTGAATTCTTTGCTGGCATATATGGAACGTTCTACAAGTAATATGGAGCAGGCACTACACTTCTGACCTGCATTGCCAAAGGCGCTGCGACAAGCGTTCATAATGGCGTGGTCGCGGTCTCCCTTTGCGGAGAGTATCATCACGTTCTTGCCACCTGTCTCTGCGGATAATGGTTTGCGCGGACATGACTGCTGAATGTTTTGAGCGGTCTCTGTTCCTCCGGTTAATATGATGTGATCAACTGACTCTGAACTTGTAAGTAAAGGCGTGGAGTCTTTGTCTGTAATCACAACCTGCAAGGCTTCTTTGGGAACTCCTGCATCCCAAAATGCCTTGGCAAATAGCCAAGCTACTGGAGCGGCAACTGTGGCTGGCTTCAAAATGCAGGTGTTGCCGGATGACAGAGCGGCCACCACTCCTCCGCAAGGTATGGCACATGGGAAATTCCATGGGGACAATACTAAAACAGTGCCTTTACCATGCATTTCTATATCATTCAGTAATGCATATTTCTTCATTGTGGTTGTGTAGAAACGACAATAATCTATGGCTTCGGACACTTCTACATCGGCTTCTTCGACTGTTTTGCCGGTAATGGCACACATCGAACCTATTAAATCTCCACGCATCTGGCCAAGGATATTGGATGCTTTGTACATTATGGCATGACGCTCTTCAATACTTGTCTTGCGCCATCCTCCTGTGTCATTCTTGGCTGTCTTGAGGATTTCTTCGGTTTGAGTCTTGTTGGCTCGAGACATCTCACATACTAATACTTCACCATCCTGAGAACGGTCATAATACTTTACTCGGTCTTCATTAAACAACAGTGAACTTCCTACCTGAGTCGGCAGTAAATGGCCTGGCTCCCATGTGCCCCAGTCTTCACTGCGAGTAATTGAGGAACTGACTCCACGTTTCCATTTCGAGAATATCTTTTCTACCCATTCCTGGTTACAGAAACGGTCGAAGTCGGTGTCGGGCTCATTAATCAATTCATCCTGTGGCTCTTGACCTACATATGGCTGAGTACGATCCTGGGTGCGGGTAGGGGTGTGGTCTAAAGTGTCCTTCATATTGTAGGCGGCAATGAATTGCTTCTCTAATTCTTCCCATTCTTTTGTGTTTGGTTTTAGGGTAAATGAATGGGTGAGGAAATTGTCGGGTGCCGTGTTCTCGTCCATTCGACGGACAAGATAGGAGATGGCATTTAGGAAATGCTCCTTCTTCACTACCGGGGTATAAAGAATCACATGATTGCCAAACTTCTTTTGGGCACGCCATACATGGTTCGCCATTCCTTCAAGCATCTCGAAACAGAAACAGTCTTTTGGAGTTTGGTATTTCTCCGTCAATAGATAGGCGTAGGAGATGGTGAAGAGATTGTGCGATGCCATACCTATATGAAGCACCTTGGCATTCTCGGGTAACAAACCTCGCTCTATTATGTGAAGATAATTGGCGTCTACCTCGGTCTTGTTGGAACGTACAGGGTTTGGCCAACCACGAAGGTCACTCACGATATTCTCCATATCAAGATTGCAACCTTTAACTATACGCATCTTGATCGGAGAACCGCCTTCTGACACTCTCTTGCGGGCGAATTCCAACAACTCGCTCTGAAAACCCCATGCGTCTGGAAGATAAGCCTGTACTACTATACCGGCTTCGTAATTCTTGAACTGAGGCAATGACAACACTTCCTTGAACAACTTCATCGTCAAGTGGGCATCCTTATACTCTTCCATGTCCAAATTAATGAATTTCGGCCTTTTTACACCGTCTTTGTCAGTATATGGATGGTCTATGGCTGTCTGATATAATTCCGACATCCTACGTACCAACTCCGGAAAACATTCCTTGTAGTTCAATGCATGGGTCTGAGCGTATATGCCCGAAATCTTTACGGATATGTAGTTGATGTCGTCTTCCTTTAACGCTTCGATATAGGAGTTGTAACGTTTGTCGGCCTCGTCATTGCCTAAAACCACCTCGCCCAGCAAATTTACATTCTGACCTATATTCTCCTCAAAACGGGTTGCTAAATGTTTCGTCAAATTAGGACGGGAGGCGTTGATGATTACACGGCTTGTGTCACGACGTAAACGCCATTTTATAACTGGAACGGTCAGCCAGTTGAAGGCGCCCTTATAACCGAACTTCTTATATATCCAAAACAAAAAATGGTCACTCTTACCGAGAAATTTCGGAATACCATACTGGTCTATGAGTTCTTTCACGCGTAATGCCAACTTCTGACGATCGCGGATCTGACTCGTCTCATCAAGCATCCTTACCATGAATTTCTTGTCGCTCGGAGTCGTCACCATTGTGCCGTACATATGTTGCTCTTCTTTTTCAAGTTTGGTCAAACCTGAATAACTCTCATCATAAAGTTTCCTCATCCATAAGAAAACTTCTTCAATTGTGGGTAGTGTTTCTACTGGCATAATATTGGATTTTAAGGGTGTGTTTCTTATGTCAATTTTAATATTAGATTCTAATTCACAAACTGTATTGTTTGGGGATTTACTGAAGGACCACATCAAAGTTTTTGTAGCCAACTACTGCATATCCTCTATACTGACTACCTGAACGGCTGATATGAATCTCAAAGGGGTCGGTCCCGTCATGACCATAAAAATGGTAGGTTCCTCCGTCATAACTACCGTCCATTGGTAGCTTAACATTGTATTTTACATTGGTATAACGTACATTGGAAACTACTCCGTTGACATCATTAAACTTCAATTTGATAGGGCTACTACGACCATCTGGATAAATAAATGACCCGGATAAATTTTTTTGATATGATGGTGTGGATTCGGTGTTGGATGATGTAGGTGCTACCGGAACTGAAGATATTGAATCTTTTTGGGCGTTTATCTTGGCTAATTCTACTTTGAGCTTCTCTTTTTCAAGTTCCATGCTATCTGTCTTGGCTTTTAAAGCTGCTTCTTCAGACTGACCACGGCTTGACATAAAATAATACAGGATTATACCCAAAAATATAATGATTAGTGTCGAGAGAACGCCTATAAGAACCCCCTTGCTTTGGGAGTTGGAAGGCGATGGCATAGGACGGGGAGACGGGCCGCTTGCACCGTATGAATTGCCTGGATGGATTAATGGAGTTCCGCATTTGGGACATATATTGGTCGAAGAATTAGATAGATGGCCACAACGGGGACAGTAATGACTTCCGTTTATGGTTTGTTCTTGGTTTGTGTACATAATTGAATTTTATATGTTGATTGATAATATTTCTTTAATTATTTGTATGTGGTTTTTCATAAATCGGTTATGATTCAATAGCAAAGATAATAATTTTATACGATATATAGTTTTTATAATTCCAATTTTTTTGCAAATTTTTTTCTTATTCCTTTGTTGCCTATGTTTTACTTTTTACGCATCCTTCTATTTCATCTTTTGGCATGCTTTTTTATATGAATTATATTCCTTTTAAATTTAGGTATTATAAATTATTATTTGTAACTTTGCAAATGATTGTTTTACTCAATAAGTTATAATAAATGAAAAGAGATGACCAAATCTTTTCTCTTATAGAGAAAGAGCACCAGAGACAACTTAAAGGCATGGAACTCATTGCCAGTGAAAACTATGTGAGCGAACAAGTGATGGAAGCACAAGGTTCATGCCTCACTAACAAGTATGCTGAAGGATATCCGGGTAAACGCTATTATGGCGGATGCGAAGTGGTGGACCAAACGGAAACTATTGCTATCGAGAGAGTGAAAAAACTCTTTGGAGCTGAATATGCGAATGTCCAACCGCATTCGGGTGCTCAAGCTAATGCTGCTGTACTGCTTACGGTGCTCAAACCGGGAGATACTTTTATGGGACTTAACCTCGATCATGGAGGACACCTCTCTCATGGAAGCCACGTAAACACATCGGGTATTCTTTATAAACCTATTGGATATAACCTCAACAAGGATACTTGCCGAGTGGATTACGATGAGATGGAAAAACTCGCTATCGAAAATAAACCTAAACTCATTATTGGTGGTGGGTCTGCATACAGCCGAGAATGGGACTACAAACGTATGAGGCAAATTGCAGACCAAGTCGGAGCTATTTTGATGATAGACATGGCACACCCGGCTGGTCTTATTGCTGCTGGATTGCTCGACAACCCTCTTAAATATGCTCACATCGTTACTTCAACGACCCATAAAACTCTACGTGGACCAAGAGGTGGAATTATTCTGTTAGGGAAAGATTTCGACAACCCTTGGGGACTTACTACTCCTAAGGGGGAAATAAAGAAAATGTCTCAACTGATCAATTCGGCTGTGTTCCCAGGACAACAGGGGGGACCGCTTGAACATGTCATTGCGGCTAAGGCTGTTGCATTTGGAGAAGCTCTGCAGCCTGAATTCGTCGAATATCAAAAACAGGTTAAGAAAAATGCTGCGGTGCTTGCACAAGCTCTTATCGAAAGAGGATTCTTCATCTGCTCGGGGGGAACTGACAACCACTCCATGCTCGTGGACCTTAGAACAAAGTATCCTGAACTCACCGGTAAAGTGGCGGAAAAAGCGCTCGTGGCTGCCGACATCACTGCAAACAAGAACATGGTGCCGTTCGACACCCGGTCGGCATTCCAAACTTCGGGTATAAGACTTGGAACTCCTGCTATGACTACGCGTGGTGCGAAGGAAGACCTTATGCTCATCATCGCCGAACTTATCGAAACGGTTCTCAACGACCCGGAAAACGACAAAGTTATAACATCTGTTCGGGAAAAGGTCAACGACATAATGAAGGATTATCCGATATTCGCTTGGTAAACATTTCTGAATATCTATTGTCCTAATCGCTTGAATCGGCTACGGTATTAATGTGGCAAAGTTTTTTGATATGCTGACAAACACCGAAAAACAGTATCTTTTAGGAATGTCACTGGCTCAGTTGCAGTCAGTGACTACATCTTTTGATGTACCAAGATTTGTGGCTAAGCAGATTATGCAATGGGTTTATCAGAAACGGGTTGTCGATATCGAGCAAATGACGAACATTTCTAAGGAAAACAGGCTCAAACTTAAGGAAAAATACATGGTGGGAGCGGAAAAGCCTATTCATACCCTTATCAGTAAGGATGGGACAGAAAAATATCTTTTCCCTACAAAAAACGGCCTTTTCGTCGAAACTGTGCTTATTCCGGATAAGGATAGAAACACTCTTTGTGTCTCTACACAAGTCGGATGTAAGATGAACTGCTTGTTCTGCCAAACTGGAAAACAGGGATTTCATGGTAACCTGTCTGTTTGCGATATTTTGGCACAAATTCAATGGGCTATCAAAGAGAAAAATATCGATAATGTTGTGTTTATGGGACAGGGTGAACCGGCTGATAATCTCGACAATGTTTTGAAGGCTATCGAATTGATGACTGATAATGACGGATTTGCTTGGAGCCCTAAAAGAATCACAGTTTCTACGGTAGGACTTAAAAAAAACTTTAAAAAACTAATTGAGCAGACGAAGGTAAACATTGCGGTTAGTCTACATTCACCGTTACATGAACAAAGAATGAAACTGATGCCGGCTGAAAAGCAGTTTGAAATAGGTGACTTAGTGAAAACACTACAGGATTACGACTTTTCACACCAAAGAAGGCTTTCTTTTGAATACATAATGTTTAAGAATGAGAATGATTCAATCAAACATGCACAGGCTTTGATTAAACTTCTTAAACCGCTTCAATGTAGAATGAATCTTATAAGATTCCATAAAATACCTAATGTCGAACTTGAAGGGGCTGATGAACAGACTATAGTTAATTTCAGAGACTACCTTACATCTCATGGACTATTCACTACTGTCAGGGCATCTAGAGGACAGGACATCATGGCGGCATGTGGAATGTTGTCAACAAAAAAACAAATGGATAATAAATCTAACGATTTTTAAGTGATATGAAAAGAATTTTATTGGCAAGCTGTATTATTGCATGCATCATTATGGCATGTGATTCTAGAAGAAGGTCTGACAAACCGTTTCTGATACCATCATCTTCTGGTAACCCATATGAAGTTATGGTTGTCGTTGATGATTCTATCTGGAACGGACCGGCTGGGAAAGCTCTAAGAAAGGCTCTTAATGCTCCTGTACCTATGTTGCCACAAGATGAACCTATGTTCCATGTCACTAGAATCACTCCTAGTCACTATGACAGAATTACCAATATGTTTAGAAATATCGTCGTTTTCAATTTGTCCGATGATTATAGGGACGCTAAATTTAAATACGAAAAGGACGTACATTCTTATCAACAGGCCATTTTGTCAATTAATGCTCCTGATACACAGGCTGCCGCCGATTATATTACGAATAATGCTGGTACACTACAAAGGTTCTTTACTAAAGAGGAAATCGACCGGCAGATTAAAAAGATTCAATATAATTTTAATACTAAATTCAACGATTCTGTAAAGAAATATTTTAATTGCGAAATAATGGTGCCGCCTGATATCATGAAAATGAAAGTCGGTAAGGATTTTATTTGGGGATCAAACGACGGATTGGAAACGATTCAGAATATTTGCGTCTATTCTTATCCTTTAGACAGTACTGAAGGGGATGAAAAACAGAAATTCATTAATATCAGAAATGAATTTATGGCTAAGAATATTCCTGGATATAATCCGGGAAGCGTCATGGAGACTACTGAAGACATTGTGAAGATTTCTTACTTGAAGATCAATGGCAGAAACGTTATGGAAGCAAGAGGACTTTGGGATATGTCTAAAGATGCTATGGGAGGACCGTTTGTATCTCATACTTTTGTTGATTCTGAAAACAACAGGGCTGTTGTGGTAGAAGCTTTTGTATATGCTCCAAGCAAAATGAAACGTTCTATGATCAGAAGGCTGGAGGCATCACTTTACACTGTTAAATTGCCTTCTGATATTAAGAATAAATAATTATATATTCATTTATTATAACTGATAATTATCTTTATTGTAACATGCAGAAAATTAAAGTCGGTATATCACACGGAGATGTTAATGGGGTTGCATATGAAGTCATTCTGAAGACTTTCGCTAATGAAGATATGCTTTCTATATGTACTCCGGTGCTTTTTGGATCTCCTAAGGTTCTTGCTTATTATAAGAAACTTGTTAATAATTCGCCTAACTTCAATGTCATTTCTAAAATTGATGCGGCAAGAGATAATCAGCTTAACGTTGTCGATTGTTTTAATGATGCGGAAATCAAAATCGAAACCGGACAACCTACTAAAGAAGCTGGAGATGCTGCATTCGTCGCTCTGGAAAATGCTGTTAATGCATTGAAAAACAAGCAAATCGATGTCCTTGTTACGGCACCTATCAATAAGAATACTATTCAAAGAGAAGGATTCACGTTCCCTGGACATACTGAATACATCGAAAAGAAACTTGGAAACGGAAAACATGCGCTCATGATTCTTATGAATAACGACATTAGAGTGGCTTTGGTTACTACGCATCTTCCTGTGGCTAATATTGCCGAGAATATTACAAAGCAGGAAATTGAAAACAAACTCGTTATTCTGAACGATTCCTTGAAAAGGGATTTCTTTATTGACAACCCAAGAATTGCTGTACTTGCTCTCAACCCGCATTGTGGAGATAACGGACTTATCGGAAATGAAGAAAAAAACATTATTCAGCCGGTTATTGAAGAAATGTTTAAGAAGGGGATAAGATGTTTTGGACCTTATCCCGCTGATGGATTCTTCGGAGCGGGGGGATATAAGAACTTTGATGCTGTGCTTGCTATGTATCATGATCAGGGATTGGCTCCTTTCAAAGCGCTTGCTATGGAAGATGGTGTGAACTTTACTGCTGGATTGCCAATCGTTAGAACTTCACCGGCTCACGGAACG
>Ga0247609_10005623_pt1 | contig 12263 bp, 9 predicted proteins | sample 172DNAGHGlowgp2_FD_193487 | JGI IMG/M metagenome (GOLD analysis project Ga0247609, IMG submission 193487) | Sheep rumen microbial communities from Palmerston North, Manawatu-Wanganui, New Zealand - 1728 DNA GHGlow gp2 | ecosystem: Host-associated > Mammals > Digestive system > Stomach > Rumen ... | reverse complement strand
CGGCAGAATTCATTGCATTTGAAATCGCGTTTCTCCACAGCCTTCGTCTGACTCTCGCTTTCACTCTCCGAGAGTTCCAACACCTCGTTGACAATGGAGATTATCTGACTGACATTGCTGGAAAGGTTCTTCTGGATATTACTCTTCTCCTCTTCGGAAATGTCGTAGTCAGAACTGCAGAGTATCTGCGAGAAGCCTGCGACGGCATTCAGAGGCGTACGGATTTCGTGAGTCATACTCTGAATGAAGGCTGTTTTCATGCGGTCAGACTCCTCTGCCCTTGCCAAGGCCTGCTTCAACTCCTTGCTGCGAGCCCAGATCTTTCGCATCAGCCGGCGACGCCCCATGATATACACAAACAAAAATACTGCCGTCATACCTATCAGCCAGTTCACCAGCCGTTTTGAAAGATTCTTGTTGGCGGCAGCCTCCTCGCGGGAGCGCATCAGGCTTGTCTCTGTGGCCAGCTGGTCGAAGTTTGCACTCTGAATGATGCTATAGAGAGAGTCCATTTCCACATAGTGGCGCTTCATGGCCTCGAAACCTTGATTGATATCTCCCTGCATGGCGATGACGCGAATAGCGACCAACGAACTGTCGACTTGCAGGTTTCCTTCACGAACCTTGTTCATGGCTTTCTGGTAGTCAGTATCGAAAGCCATTTTAGCCACCTCCATCACATTATCATAGCGGTAGTTGAACTCTGGCTCGTCCATGCTCCTCAACCCCAGGTACTGATCATAGATATGATAGAACTGCGGGGCATCGCCCATGAGGAAGAACAGATAGCCCTTCATGGCCATCGCCATGGAGAGATAGTCGACATTCTTTTCCTCCTGTGCCTTCGCAATGGCCTTATCGACCCAATGGAGGGCGCGCTGGGGATCCTTCAGACTAAGCAATTCTGCCAGTCCCATATAGGTGCGCATGGAAAATTTCACGTCGCGATCGCCCACCTCGTCGAGTGCCTGCAAGAAATACGCCTCGGCTCTCACCCGGTCATGACTGTTGCTGTAGATATCTGCATACAGGCCTGTCGCCAGATAAAAATAATCCTGGGCGCCATCAGTCCTGACTTCATTATCGAGTTCGCGGGCAAACTCAATAGCCCGATACACCTGATTATGACGAAGCGCAAAGAATCCCTTGTTGCCCAACAGCTTGTAATAGAGCATCATATAGCCCTTCTTGCGCAGATCCTGCTGGTACTCTTCAGCATATCTGAAGAATTCTTCCTGGTTATCACTCTTGAACAAATAACGGAATTTGTCATACATCGCACGATCCTCGCCAGTCAAGTCCGCAACGGTCTTGTCTGCGAAAGCTACACTCGTAGACGCAATGGTCAAAAATACGACGAGAGTATGTCTTAGATTATCAAAAACAGATCTTAACATAGTTTCCTGTGCAAAAGTACAATCTTTTAATGACTCTTGCAAGGAAACTATGAAAAAAATCGCAAAAAAGTGATTAGAAGTCCAATTCTTTACCTCGGTAGAACTCTATAAGCGCATGCTGGTAGAGGTTCTCATAACGGGCTTGAACGAGATCGGACTCTGATTTCAGATAGTGATTCTTCGACTCGTTGAACTCCGTAATCGTTGCCTTTCCGTTCTCATACTTTGCCTGCATCAGCTGGAAAGCATCCTTTGAACTCTGCACGGCTTCTAACGATGACTGTTCCTTCTGCTGTGCATTGAGCGCGTTGTAATACACCTGCTGGATCTCCTTATAAAGTGTCTTCTTGGTGTTGTCGAGCTGCAGTTGTTGATTCTCCATATCAATACGGGCACTGCGGATATTGTTGCGCGTCTGGAATCGGTTAAAGATGGGAATGTTCAAGTTCAGACCGATAAACTGATTGAAATTATTCTTCAGCTGCTTGCCGAAGGCGTCTGAATCAAAACCTGAAGTCGTGTTATAGTTCGTACCGAGGCCACCGTTCAGGGTGAGTGTGGGATAGTTGGCTGCCTGAGCAATCTTGATGCTGTGTTCCGTGCCTTTGAGTTTCAATTGCTGGGAAACGATCTCAGGCTTCACACCGAGTGCCTCGGCGTAGATCTGATCAGGGCCTAAAGTACCCATATTACCCAGAGCCAGCAGTTCGGCCTCTGTGGGGGGCTCTACGGCAAAGCCCTCGGGCGTAGGCAACTCGAGCAACTGTGTCAGGGTAAGGACTGCCAACCGATAGTTATTGTCGGCCTGAGTAGCCGTCAACTTGCTGTTGGCCAGTGTCGCCTTCTGCTGGGAGAGTTCAGCTTCGGCAGCCTTGCCATTCTCGACAAATGCCTGTAGACGGGCAACTTGTGCGGAGTCGATGCTGATCTGTCGATGAGCCACCTCGGCCATCTCCATATCGTAGAGAATCTGGACATAGGCCTTCGCCACCTGCATGCGGATATCGTTCTTCGCCTTCTCAAGGTCGGCAGTAGCAGCCTCCAGGTTCAGCTGGTTCAGCTTAATCTGATTGGGTATCCTGAAACCCGTGAAAAGCGGCATACTGGTACCCAACTGAAGCGAAGTGGAAGTGGTATTCCTGTTCAAATAGGTATTCTCTGCCGTCAGACCGCGACCGAACGAGAAATTCTGACCGACACTACCGCTGAGATCCGGCAGACGCGAGTTCTTCGCTGTCGAGAGCTGGAGTTCTCTTTGGCGACGCTGATTCTCCTGCTGCTTGATGCTGATGTTATGTGCTACTGCATAGTCGCAGCACTCCCGCAGGCTCCATGTCTTTTCCTGGGCTAGCAGATCCAATCTGGCCAGCACTACTAAAGCTATTAGAATTACTGTCTTTTTCATCGCTCATCAGTCTTTATCATCAGTTACTATCTCAGGGCCACGCACCTTGTCCTTATCGGTAATGCCCTTCTTAATCTCAATGTTCACACCGTCAGAGAGACCTGTCTCAACCTGCTTTCGCTCATAGGTCTTGTTTTTACCGTCACCTTTTACGACATAGACAAAGGTCGTATCACCACTAAACTCGATGGCGCTCTCGGGGATGCTGAGCACCTTCGGAGCCGAAGCCAGTATAATCTCGGCATTGGCACTATAGCCGGCACGGATCTTGCTGCCCTCAGAGAGCTTCACGGCTGCCTTGATCTCAAACTGGTTGGCACCATTCGACTCTACGGCCTTCGGCGAGATATACTCAAGGGCTGCATCGAAACTCAGATCCTGCAGGGCGCCGATTGTGATCTTCATGTTCATACCATACACCAGTTGTCCCACTTCGGTCTCGTCGATGTTACCACGGAAGATCAAGTCGTTCATATTGGCAACAGTGGCAATCGTCGTACCATCGTTGAAGGTATTCGACAGGATGACCGAGTTACCCACCTTTACAGGGATATCGAGGATGATACCGCTGATGGTAGAGCGGATGAGGGTAGAAGAAGCAGAGGCATTCGACTTCGACACACCGTCGCGCACCACCTGGAGCGCATCTTCAGCAGCCACTTTCTCGTGCTTGGCCTGATCCAGCGCCTGTTTGCTCTTGTCGAACTCATCGGCAGAGACGAGTTTCTTGTTATAGAGGTTCTCCTCGCGCTGGAAGTCGACCTGAGCCTGTTTCAGGTTGATCTCTGACAGGCGTACACGCATCTCGGCAGAGCTCAGCTGCCCCATGTCGGGGATCACCTTCACCTTGGCAATCACATCGCCAGCATTCACACGGTCGCCTGGTTCTTTGTAAAGTTCCGAAATGATTCCCGAAATCTGAGGTTTCACGTTGACCTCGTTACGAGGCTCAATCTTACCTGTAATGATAGTCGTTTTCTGGATACTGTCCAGTTTCGGAGTAAACTCGTTGTAGACCACTTTCTTCGGTTGGCTCTTCTGCCACAGGAAAACGAATGTCCCGATGAAAATCAGTGCGACAATCGCTGCGATAATCAGTTTGCTGTACTTTTTCATAATTATTCTATTTTTTCAATTCTTTCAACGCTTCAACTTTTATTCATCCCTCATAGCGTCAACAGGTTTGATGCTCATAGCTCTAGCTGCAGGCGCGAGTCCTGCCAAAACACCAAGCGAGCTAACCACAACAGCACAGAAGATCGCTGTCCAGAAACTTACCTGGAAATGCGTCTCGATAATGCCGTCCTCTGTATTATACATCTCCAACATCTGGAGTATCATTACACCGAAGAGAATGCCACTCATGCCCGCCACCATCGTCAGCACGATACTCTCGGAGATAATCTGCGACAGAATCATCTTTGGAGTGGCACCGATGGCTCGGCGGATACCAATCTCTGTTGTTCGTTCACGAACGGTAACCATCATGATGTTCGATACGCCGATGGCACCTGCAAGGAGGGTTCCCAAGCCTACCAGCCAAATAAGGATATTGACACCTTTGAAAAGGTTGTTGATCATCTGAAACATCAACTCGGTGTTAAACACAAACACTCCTTGTTCGTCAGTCGGATCTATATAGTGCGCTCTGGCAATTGTCTCACGGATACGGTCTGTAATCTTACTCATTAACACCCCCTGACGGCCTGTGGCTGCTATGATATCGATTTCATTGCCTCGATTAAAGGCAGCTTGCATCATAGTGATGGGAATGGTAATCTTTTCTTCCGTACGACCACCGATGGAGATATTACCCGAACTATAGTCGACACCTACTACCTCATAATAGGTAGAGTCAACACGAATCTTCTTGCCACAAGGGTCACCACCCTCCTTGAAAAGGTCTTTATATACCTTCTTTCCGATGACACACACCTTACGATGCTCCTTGATGTCCATCTCGTTGAGATAACGTCCGTAATACATCTTCGGTGCTATGATCTCGACGATTTCTGGCACAGTACCCTGTATTCTCGGTGTAGTTTTCTGATCGCCGTAATAGGCCGTGTTGCCGCCTCGCCAACTTGAGAACAATATGGGCGCAGCTGCATTCAGTTCAGGCACTTTCTGCTTCAGACGATCGATATCCTTATACTCCATCGCCCACCAACGGCCCTTGCGGAATCCTTTATAGGGTTTAGTAGTTTGATTGGCTCCTATGATAACAGTATTCTGAGCGAAGCCCTCGAAATTCTTGTCGAGTTTCTCCTTCAGTCCTTTACCGCCTCCCATCAGGGCTACGAGCATAAACACGCCCCAAAATACACCGAAACCTGTTAAAAACGAGCGCGACTTATTACGAGTCAGCGTGTCAATGATTTCTCTATATGTATCAATATCCAGTCTCATAATCAATCAGCTCTTAATGCCTCGATGGGGCGAATTTTACTTGCTTTATAGGCTGGGATGAGTCCTGCAATGGTTCCTGCAATGATCATCACCATTGTTGCTTCAAAACAGACATCGAGTCCCACAGTAGGATTAACAAAGAGTTTAATCTTCTCGACACCCAAATCTGTCACCTCATGTCCCAATGTGGCATCCATATATTCATTAGCAAATATACCCAGCAGCATACCTACATAGCCAAAGAAGGTAGTGATGATTACACTCTCTGTAATAATCAGTCTTAAGATGCTCCAGGGCTTGGCACCGATGGCCTTACGGATACCAAACTCATGGGTGCGCTCCTTCACGGTGATCAGCATAATGTTCGACACGCCTACTATTCCACTCAACAGCGTAAACAACCCCACGACCCAAAGAAACGTGCGGATGATTGCCATACCTGTTTCCATCTGCAGACTCTGGGTATAACTATTCCATAGCCAGATGGCACGTTCATCTTCAGGATGAGCCTGATGGTTCGCATTCAGACGGCGACGATAGTCTTTCTCGAAGGCCTCGTTGGCTTCCTCCGTCGTCAATCCGTGGAAGGTGAACTCAATGTTTCCAATACTGGGGTTATTGGCGCCAAAGATGCCTTTGATCGTTGAATAGGCTGAATAGGCATTGCCTTCACCATCACCAGGATTCTTATAGATACCAACCACCTTGAACGAGAAATCGCCAACCTTCACGTTTTTTCCAAGCATGGTCTTATAGTCTCTGGGCTCCAGCTCCTTGGCCTGCTTGTCGTTCAGCACCAGCACTTTACGCTTCTCTCTCTGGTCGATGTCGTTAACAAATCGCCCACAGATCAGCTTCTGCTTCACAATCTTCGTATGAACGGGATAGACACCAACGATCTGCATACTCATGTATTGCTCGCCATGGGTAACCGTCGTATTGAAATAGTAACAGGCTCCCACCTCGTCGATGTTGTTCTTGAATTCCGATTCGCTGGCTTCGAGGTCGTGCTTGTTCAGTTGGATATAACGCCCTTCGCTCATGCCTTGATACGCTTTCGAGGTCTGACCGCCATACGCCTCCATGGAGTTGGTCAGAAAATCGCCCGTCATCTTCATGGTAGCATTGATGAGTCCGTTGCCCGCACCCAACAGCACGATGAGCATAAAGATACCCCACGCCACAGCAAACCCTGTGAGCGTCGTACGGAGTTTATTACGCCGTGCCGTCTGCCATATTTCAGTTATTATATCATGCATATTCTTGTTCTTTTGGCACGGATTCCTATTTCATCATTCCATTAATTCCGAAGGGCGAGGCATCGTGATTCAGATTCTCCTCGATTTCTCCGATGATGCCGTCCTTGATGTGAACGATCTTGTTTGTCTCATTCGCCACACCGCTTTCGTGAGTCACCACGACGATGGTCATGCCCTCGTCCTGGTTCAGTTGCTTGAGCAGCTGCATCACCTCCACAGAGGTCTTCGAGTCGAGTGCGCCCGTAGGCTCGTCGGCCAGGATGATCTGCGGACGGGTGATGAGTGCTCTGGCAATTGCCACGCGTTGTTTCTGTCCTCCCGACAGTTCATTAGGGTAATGCTCTGCCCAATCCCGCAGTCCGAGACGCTCCAGATACTCCAGAGCCATCTGATGACGCTTCTTGCGCGACACTCCCTGATAAAATAATGGCAACTCAACGTTTTCCACGGCGGTCTTAAAAGAGATGAGATTAAACGACTGGAAAATAAAACCTATCATCTTGTTACGATACTCGGCTGCCTTCGTCTCTGAGAGGTTCAAGATGGGGACGCCTGCCAGTTCGTAGGTGCCCGAGTCGTAGTTGTCGAGAATACCTAATATATTCAATAAGGTACTCTTACCAGAGCCCGAAGCACCCATGATGGATACGAACTCTCCTTTCGCAATATCGAGCGAGATGCCCTTCAACACGTGAAGTGGCTGTGCTCCCTGATAGGTCTTGTTGATGTCTTGAAGATGTATCATGAAAAAAACTAATACCTTAGTTTAACTTATACCTTAACTTAGTTTCTGTCTGTTTGACGCTGCAAAAGTACGAAAAGTTGCAGTATCCACAAATTATTTGGGATAATATGTAGAGATTTGTGACGAATGGACGGAAAATTCTCATACTTTAACACTCTTTAAGTCGTTATACGCTGCAGTAACGTCATCTATTGTTATATCGAGCAGCTGCATCTGTCGGAAGAGTTCTGGCAGACGCTCTTTCATAAACTCCTTCTTACGGGCCTTGAGAATCTGCTTCTTCGCGCCTTTCGTCACGAAGTAGCCCAGGCCTCGCTTGTTGTAGATAATCTCCTCGCGCGCCAGTTGCTCGTAGGCCTTGACGGCTGTGTTGGTGTTTACCTCCAACAGCACGGCATACTCACGGACACTAGGTATGCGGTCATCGTCTTTATACACCCCGGATAGGATCTCGTCGCACAGACGGTCGGCCATCTGGATGTAAATCGGTTTATCGTTTGAGAATGTCATAATTAGTCCACTTATTAGTCATTAATTGAAAGCCCTTGAACATACGGAACGATGCCCAATAGTTGAAGCAGGAGAAGATGATGAACAGTACGCAGAGTACATAGGCCATCAGGCCCACCTCCTGGGATACATAATGATTATCACGCCACACCGAAGGAAACAAAGACATCTCTGACTTATGCATGAAATAGGCGAAGGCCATCACACACAGGAACAGGATCAGCGTCGTCGCCACAAAGGAATACTTCCTCAACAGAGTTCCGCCAAGTGCGTAGGAGGAGTGAACCCACGGGCCAAAGAGTAAAGCCGTTAACACATACATCACCTGATGCAGCAGGGTGTAGTGATACAGGTCGGTCTCTATGAATCTGGGAATAAAGTTGCTCCACACACCGGGAAGGGCCGACGACCACCAATAGATGTTTACCATGTTGCCTCCATCAGGAAGCGGATAGAACTGATTCCAAGCAGCCAGCACTCCCATGCGCAGCAGGTCGCCCAGGATGAAACTCACGGTGGAGACGATCAGACCTGCAAACGTCACGAAGATCATCAGAGCCAGGAACTTCTCCAGATTCGAAGCGGGCAGCATCAGGAAGTTGGTGCGCTGCTGCTTGCTGCCAATACTGGTTAGACTCGTAAACAACCCACTAACATATACCAATGTCAGCGCCAAGATGCCAAACGTCATGAAGCCCGCAACATTCCTGATATAGCCAGATGGCTCTGAATACAGAATGAGCGTCACCATCTCCAGCAGGAACATACTGACTGCACAGCCTGAAGACACGCCTAACAGCACCAGCCAGTTCACACTCAACAGCCAGCGGAACACCTTACAAAGCCTATCGAAACTAAAACTGTTCATATCTTATGCATTTACAAATTTACCGATTACCTGAGCCCTGCAGAAGAATCTGTACGACAGCCTGAAGTTCACCACTACGAGTATCAGGAACAACTGATTGAAGTAATCATGATTATTCCACCAGAACATATTGACGTTCTGCCAGTGGCCTGCTATGGCTGATAGCAACATGCCGACCACGATGACCACCAGAGTCGTCGCTATCCAGTTGTTCTTGCGGAAGCGGAAGAAGGTCGCCCCTACGGCATAGAGCGAATGCAGCCACACGTTGAGCCACACAAAGTTCATGCGGTATGACAGGGGCATGTCGCTCTGGCAAAATTCGATGACGGCACTGGTCACCAGTTTCACCTGTTCGTGGCCCACCACCAGACCAAACACATACTGTATCAAGTCGGCTGCGAAGAAGGCCGCCAACTGGATGGGCAGCAGGATGATCCACGAGGCATAGCGCATCAGATACTTCTCCAGGTTCGACGCCGGCAGCATCAGCAGCCTCTGCATGTCGTGCTTTCCACTCATGCTATAGAACATGAACGACGAGCCCAGGACTAACGTCACGGCAAAGGCGACGATGGCTGTTATACTGCAGGGCAGATAGTTAGCGGCCTGCTGGCTTACTGTAAAGGTGATCGAGGTGAAGAACACGAACACCAGCGTAAAGATTACCAGATTCTGGAAGAACGACTTGATGTGGTACTTCTTGTCGACCGTCAGCGTCCATCGTGCCAACTTGATGAATCGTTGCAAATTGAATTGTATCATACTCCTTCTTGTTTTTTTCTGTCTATATGCGTCCTTGGGTGACGGCGTTGAAGAGCAGCTCGAGATTAATCTGCGTTTCCGGACTGTCAGCCTTGCGAGGGGCGATGACGGCATTGCCCTGCAGCGACGGCTCGGCATAGAGTGCATCGTCCATCTCGGCTGGTGTGCGATACTCGAAAGTATATTTTTCTTGGATATCTGCCACCGAAGCATCGAGCAGCAGCTTCTGCTGAGAGAGAATCAGAATATGGTCCAGCAGCGATTCTACATCGTGCACCTGATGGGTGGAGATGATCAGCGTGCGATCTTCGGTCATATACTGGGCCACCACCTTGCGGAACTGTGATTTCGAAGGAATGTCGAGGCCGTTGGTGGGCTCGTCCATCAGGAGCAGCTTTGTGCCTGCAGCCAGGGCGAAACTCATGAACACCTTCTTCTTCTGTCCCATCGAGAGGGCATTCAGCTTCAGGTCTGTCGTGAGTTCAAAGTCCTTCAGACAGTTCTCGAGCACCTCGCGGGAGAAACGGGGATAGAACGGCTCGTTGATCTTCACATATTGCTCAAGCGACATCATCGGCAAGTCGAACTCCTCAGGCACTATGAAAATCTCGCTCAGTGTCTCAGGGCGACGGAGCCTGGTCTCTATACCATCGAATACCACATGGCCCTTCTTAGGCCTCAGCAAGCCGCTGATGAGATACAGCAGTGTACTCTTACCTGTACCGTTCTTACCCAGCAGACCATAGATATTGTTCTCCTCCAGTCTCAGACTGAAATCATCGAATACCAGATCCTTCCCTCCGGCATACTTGAAACTGATGTTGTTTACATCTATCATACCTTATATATTTAATGGTTTTACACCTCTGTTATAGTGTACTACTTTAATAGTACACCGCAAAGGTACAACAAAGATAGTTTCCCTCCAAACTTTTTGGAGAAAAACTATCATTTCTTAACACAGTTTAAGACTTAGTCCGTCGGGATATCTTCTTTGGCGATGGTGACGAGTGCTTCATCACTGATATCGGCAGCCGATGCAAGACGGGCATTCTGACGGAAGATAACCTCGTTGAAGAGAAGTTTCATTTCCGAGCGTCCGCCTTCGGCATGAGAGCCGAAATAGCCTACAAGCGTTTCCTGGGCATCGTCTGCCAAGTGCATGTTTTGCTGGTGCAGATAGTCTTCAAACAGACGGGCGAGTTCTGAAGGTGTATAATCGTCGAACACGAAACGGTCGTTGATGAACTCAGAGAGCACCGGGAGCTGTTCTTCCACCTCTTTCCATTCTGACGGATTAGCATCGATGATGTAAATGGTCTTGCCATGCTGCGCCAGCATCTCGTCGATGAGTCTGCGTTCGGCACCGTTCTGAGTCAACGTGGTAAGCAACTGCGAGGCCTGCCATGTCTTAACCGCATCCTTTTCAATAAGACCAATGTCAGAGAGCACGCGTGTCATCGCCTGACGGAACTCCTTCTGGCCTGTATCGGGATGTCCGATGAAGGCAAAGCAGATGCTGAGGTTCTGGAATGGCACATGCGTAAGTTCGGCACGACGACGGTTGAGCTTTATCTGATTAAGTAGGTTCTCCATCTTCTTCTTGGCACTGGCTGCACCAATAAGCCGATCGAAGGCGTGCATCAGTTCCTCAGTTGAAGCATTGGCCCGTGCCTGATCTCCGGCAATATCCACCAGTGTCAGTGTACGAAGGTCGTCAGGCGAACATTGTCCCATCTCCATCATCGGAGCAAGACGTGCGCCTTGGCGCTCCTTGGCCTGCTTGAAGATATTCACCACTGCGCCGGCATTGCCAAACGACTGCGGATTGCGCTGATCGTAGACGGTGCGGAAGAAAGCAGAGATACCTTTCTCGGCACCGTCGTCGAGCCTCATGTCATGCTTCTTCAGCAGATTGCGGAAGATCTGTTCGAGTGCAGCAGGCTCGTAGTCACAGAACTCTATTTTACGGAAGCGACGCTCTAACCCAGAGTTGGTCTGCAGGAACTCGTTCATCTCCTTAGTATAGCCGGCAAGAACACAGACAAACTTGCCTGCATCGGCAGTGAGTCGCTGTAGGAGGGTGTTGATAGCCTCCTGGCCAAAGCCGCCGCCTTCGCCCTTATTGAGCGAATATGCCTCATCAATGAATAGTACACCGCCCATGGCTGAGTCGATGACATTGGAGGTCTTGATGGCGGTCTGACCTGTATAGCCGGCCACCAAATCCTTCTCGGTGACCTCGACAAGATGACCGCGAGAGAGTACGCCGAGCGAGGTGAGGATATCGGCCATGAGTCTGGCTACGGTAGTCTTGCCCGTACCAGGGTTACCCATAAATATATAATGTGGAGCCTCACGGTGAACGATTTCCCCCGTCAACTTGGCGCGTGCATCGTCGGCACGGAACGACTCCACCATCTGGCGCATCTGCGTCTTGATGTTATCCAGCCCTACCAGCTTATCGAGTTCGGCCAAGGCTTCATCAGCAGACAGCACTTTGCGCTGCTCGAAGGGGATATCCTCGGGTTGTATCGTCTGATAGACTTCGGCCGTACGTTGTTCCTTGGGCAGTTCACGGATACGGAGCGACAAACGGCCCTTGACAGCCTCAAGCAGTTTGGCCATCTCACCAGCATTGCCCCAGTTCTTGTCTTTCGTGGCAAGCATCTCATTGACCTTACGGAAGATGACCGACTCAGTATCCGCAGCCAGATGATACCCTTGCCGTTGGGCCATCTGCGTAAAGATCTTCACCAGTTCTACAGCAGAGTAGTCATCGATATGGATGCGGTGGGTGATACGGCGGGCGATACCCTCGTTGACGCGGATGAAATTATCCATCGGAGCCGGATAGCCCGCCAGGACAACGGCAAACTTACCAGCATCGTCCTCCATGCGCTTC
>Ga0247609_10005620_pt1 | contig 12266 bp, 8 predicted proteins | sample 172DNAGHGlowgp2_FD_193487 | JGI IMG/M metagenome (GOLD analysis project Ga0247609, IMG submission 193487) | Sheep rumen microbial communities from Palmerston North, Manawatu-Wanganui, New Zealand - 1728 DNA GHGlow gp2 | ecosystem: Host-associated > Mammals > Digestive system > Stomach > Rumen ... | reverse complement strand
TGTAATGTCAGATTTCAAAGTGGCAATTCTCAATTCTAATTTTGATTTTTCTTGAGACAATTTCCTCTTTTCATCAATCTCTGCAATTTTCTTCTCGGTTTCCTCTAACAATGATTTTGAAGAAATTCCTTCCTTTGTATATTGGTCAATCTTCTTTTTGTTTTCTTCAATAAGGCCCGAATTATCAACATTATCCAATTTTCTTTTGCATGTTGGGCAATATTCGGCTTTTTCCAACTCAATGTTTGTGCTCTTCAAATTGGTAATTAATGTTCTCAATTCTGATATTCTCGCAACCAATTTTGATTTTTCGGAATTTAACTTCTTATAATCGTCTTCAGAATATTCAACATCACCATATTTTTTCAATTCTTCCTCGAAGTATTTAAGGTCTTCACCTTTCTTTTTACCGCCTTCGACAAGTGACTTTATTTTAGCCTCAAGTGTTGTTACATTGATTTTCAATAAAGATGGGTCAACTTGTTGTTTTGATGAAAGCAGCACGTCCCTTGTCTTGTTTAATTTCTCAATTTTAGCATCGCATTCCTCAATGGTTGATTTACTTTTCTCAATTTCTTTCTCCAACCCTTCCTTTGTTTCAGTAAGGTCTTCAATGTCTTTTTCAAGTTGAACTTTATTGTATAAATCTGAATAACGGCCAACAGAAATTTCTTTGTTCCATTTTTCCCTTGCTTTTGCGTCTTTGTCTTCTATAACAGACAGCCCAATCCACCTTGAAAGAAGTCTTCCTTTCTCTGTTTCTGTAAGAGAAATTAAACTATCAAGGTCTTTTGCGTTTGCACTGATAATCAAATCAAAATCACTCTCACTACCAAGGGCCTCTTTGATAATTGCGTTTGTCTCTTTTGCTGATGTACCTTGTTGGTTTTCATCAGGCAAAAGTTCCTCAGAGCCATCACCAAGAACCTTGTAATATTCGACTTTGTTAGTGACAGTTTTTGTTTTTTTACCCGCTGCGGGCCTTGTTAATGTTCTTTTGATTACATAATCCTCACCGTCAATGTTAATACACCCTTCAACAACGAGGTTTCTTTCATCAGGCAAATAATTGTTGAACAATTCACCAAGTGTTTTTGCTTTATCGGTATTGGTTTTTCCAAAAAGCAAAAAATGAAGAATGTCATATGCGAATGTTGACTTACCGCTTTTGTTTGCGGGTATGCCATTAAGCAAAACCAACCCATGAAGTTTTGTAAAATCAAAGAAATTATCAGGACCATATGAAAGGAAATTACTCCATTTCACCCATTTTATTATGTAACTCTTTGATTTATTATATAATGTGTAATCAATAAGTGCATTTATTTGACTATCAATCTTCACTATTTCATTAAAATCAATATCTTCAATCTTATTAATAGTGATATATTGCTTGAAAAGTTCCTGTTGGAATTTTGGTTCGTTTATATTTTGAACAGATTCAGCAATAATAGCACTATCACCTGTGGCGTTAATAAATCTTGGTTCTACTTTGATATTCTTTGTCGGAATACCATATTTTGTGCCCATTAACGCTATTATGCTCTTCTCTTTTTCTTTTGAATAATCTGTAGGCGATACATTCCAAACGATGCAAACTTTAGCATTTTGTCCAATATCAATCTTTTTATTCATTAGTTTAAAACTCTTACTTTTTTAGGCTTTTTTATTTTTTGTTCTTCTTGTGTTTTTTCTTCGGAAACATTACCCGACATAGGGGCTATTGGTAATATTTCATATGCTATGGGCCTTGGCGGTATTTTACTGACATCAACCAAATTTTCATTTGGTAATTCTTCATTTATCCGCTCATTTATCTGCTCATTTTTGTACTCACTTATCCGCTCATTCTTAATAACCCCAAAAGGTATGTCACCATATTTTAATTCAGTTAATGCCTTTTTTAATAGGTCATTGCATAAGTTTGAAGGCTTTAACCCATTCAAATCACAATATTCCTTTATTTCGTTATATAATCCTTCGTTTAATGTTATGCTATGCGACATTTGTTCTTTTCTTATCTATATACAAAAAATATGGTTAAATAACAAATTTTATTTACTAAAACAGCCAATTATCTTATTTTTTTATTAAAATAGAAGAATAAATGGAAAACAACGAAAAAATATACCCAAGAACAATACTTGGATTAGACATTAGTACGGCTTGTATTGGCGTTTGTGTTGTCAAAGATGATGGACAAAGCGACAAGCCCGAAATATTGTACATAGGTCACAAAACGCCAAAGGTTCCAAACAAAATAAAAGGTATTGAGGCTTTGTTCTTAAAGAAACAGATTTTTGAAGACCAATTCATACCCGAAATTAAAGATAATTTTGAAATAACAGATGTAGTTATTGAAGAGCCATTACTATCTTCAAATAATGTAAACACTGTTGCAACTTTGCTAAGGTTCAACGGTATGATTTCAGAAACAATATATAGGCATCTTGAAGTTGTACCTAATTTCATTTCATCTTACGATGCAAGGCTTTATTCATTTCCTGAATTGGTATCAATAAGGAAATACAATAAAAAAGGTGAAGAATATCCATTAAAACACATCAAAAAAGCAATAGAAGACAACAAAGCCGTTTTATTTGGCTCATATCCTTTTGATGTTGACAAAAAAACTGTTATGATGGATATGGTAAACGAAACATATAATAACGGAGAAATAGAATGGATTTACAACAAAAAAGGTGATTTGAAGAAAGAGAATTTTGATGCTTGCGATTCACTAATTTGCGCATTAGCCTATGTAAATATAAATCACCATGGAGTTGACAATGTTAAAATATCAAAAGTTACATATGACACGTCACAAGACAGTAAAGAAACACGTATTTCATATACAACTAAAATATGGAACAAAGAATACAAAAAAACACTTATACTTACAAACAACAATAATACAAAAAGAAAGGATGCCGACTAAGCATCCTTTTTTATTTTAATTGTTAAGGAAAAAACTTGTGTTTTTCATTTGTATTTTTCTTTTTGAAAGGCCCGTATATTCGATAAGCTCATTTTCTAATTTTCTCCTTTTTGAACTAACTTTACTGAAATCGCCAATGAATATTGCATGCTTCAGTTTGTTTTTCTTTGAATACTTCTCTAATAGGTTATAAAACCGTATAGCGTCTTCATGTGACTTGCAAAATATAAGTTCAATATCACCGTTGTCCGACTTTATAACTATCTTGTTCTTATACGTACAAATCATTTTGTTTTCATATCCATGGAATGCATTGAGTAATAGGTTTTCAAAAATCCACATAAATGTTTTCCTGTCACTCTTCTTGTCATATCCCCAGACCCAAAATGTTTCTTCTTTCAAATATCTAAATTTGTCTATAATAATCCATCCGTCTTTGTTTGTTTTGTGTTCAACAACAACACCATACTCATTTCTAAGCATTGATGAATCTTTGTCATCGTTTTTTTCAATCAGAACATACTCATCTATGGAGTTTTTAAGCTGATTGTTTCCATATGAAAATATTGGAAATATTATGTTTTTATCGTTATCTTTAAGTTTATTGAAAGTCTCATAAGCATCCTCAATATTCCTGTATTTTCCTATTAACTTGTTTTGTTTTCCGTTTTTACATGATATTATTTTATATATGAATGGAGGCAAAGACCTTGAAACTTTTTTCTTTTCTGTTTTTTTCTTCCTTTTGTATTTTTTTTTAGGGCCACGTTTTTTTGGCCTGCCAACAGGACGCTTGTGCTTTTTCTTTTCGGCTTCACGTTCCTTGCGTTTCTTTTCTTTTTCTTTTTCACGCTGTTTTTTCTTTTCAGCAAGCGCTTTTTCTTTCTTTTTCTTTTTGAAATACTCTTTTAACCCTTTTTCACGTTTTTCCTTGATAACACGTTTCCTATACTCAGAAATCTTTCTGCGTCTTTCTTTTTCCTTTTCAGATATTTCTATAATTTCTCCCATATATTGATTTTTTGAAAAAAGATTTGTATATTATATTAAATATAGCGAAAAATAACATTTTAATAAATAGAAAACACATGAAATACACAAAAGCAACAGACGAAACAACTGAAATGGTTAATGAAATATCAAGCAAACTTGGACTCGATATTTATGGGGTTAAATTCGAGCCTGTATATGTAAAAAAGGCTAAAGAAGTATGTAAAGTTGTTAAAGCAAATGACTTCACCAAATATAAGGCAAAAGAGGAAGATTTGGTGTTTGTTGTTTGTTATGAGGATTTTTTCGAAGGAATTGATTCCATGGGACACGCTTACGCAAGCGAAGAAGATAAATTTAAAGCGTTAAGACTTGCCATGGAACAAGTATCATTTGACCCAGAAAAAGAAAAACTTATCATCGGATGCAATTCAGTTTTACTACCTGTCGGATATTGCATAAATAACGATGAGGCTGTTAAATCAGCTCTTTACAATGCGACCATAATGGCAAAAATACAGCAAGATAAAAAAGAAGAGGAAGACAGAAAGAAAGCACTTAAAACTAAAGGTAAAAATAAAAACAAAACACAACAATAAAAAATGGGGAGCGATTAACTCCCCATTTTTTTTGGAACTATCTGTCAACTGGTATAAAGTTCCGTTTTTATTGTTTTACACCGTTTATGTAAAGTCCATCTTTTTTTATTTCTAATTTTCCGCTTCCGTCTGAATTTGATAATTTTATGTTACCATTTATGATTGAAATTGATGAACCGCTTTTATCTGTATATTTTATACCGTTTGAAGCAAGAACAAGACCCTTAGTGCCATCGTTTGCTTTGATTTTATTACCAAAAGCCAAAATCTTAACATTATAGACCTCACTTCCAAGTGTTGAAACTATATCAAACGTTCCATCGCCATTGTCAATTGTTTCTGTTTCAAGCATATATAAATCATCGTCATCATTTTCAACACCTTTTGCAAAACTCAAATTCCTATCACTTGTTTCTTCGTCAACACTTACAACAGCACTACTGCTTGCTGCAACACGTTCAATCTTATTGTCTATCCTTGAAACTTCATCAGATATATTATCAATCCTTGAATTTGCGGCCCTCATTTCATTTTCAAAAGTTTGGTTTATGCCTGTAATTCTCTCGTTTTGATTATTAACATCACGTCTAATTGTTTCAACTGCGCTTGTGTTTGCACGTGTCTTCTCATCAACAAAGGCTTCAAGCTCATGCATTTTTGTACCATTAACAAGTTCTTGTAAACTTGATACAGGAACATCACGCTCTAATTTTGCCAACACACTATCCCTTGTTCTGTTTGAAATCTCAGTCATTCTGCCATCAATAATGTCTGTGGTTTCCCTTACAAGTTCGTTTTTTGTACTGTCCATTTTTTCATTAACAGATGTATTCAGAACTTGAATTTTTTGATTAGTTTCTGCTTTTAAATCATTAATGTCTGATTTGACATCTGCTTTCATAAGAGTAACCTGATTGGTTATATATGATTTTAATTGATTAAGTACAGCATCACTGACATCCGAATTACCCTGTCCGTTGGCACTTGCGCCATCCTTACCTGTAAGCATTATGAATGATTTGCCGCCATTGTTTCCACTGTAGTAAAGCGAATAATCGCCTTCAATATACTTTCCAAAATTAGAATGTATTAAATTACTAAGTATTTGAAAATTAGAAGCATATGTTCTTTCATCCCATGATGAGATTTCACCAACAATTTCCTCTAACTTACTTGCATCAGTAATCCTATTGGTAATACATGGGCCCTGAGTTTCTTCAGTCCATAAATAACCATATTTAGTATCTGTAACTTTCCAACTAAAAACTGTAGTTTTTGCCATGTATATTTAAATTTTAATCATTATTTTCAATAAAGTACGTTGCGCTATCGTCAACAATTACACCGTCTGCAACAATTTCATTAGTGATTTCGTTACCAACATATCCACGGTCAACTGCTGAAGCAACTTGGTTAGTATTACCGCCAACAAATTCATACCATAATATCGCTGTTGAAGGTATAAGTTCGTTTAAATACTTGAAAACAACATCATGCAAGTATTTTTCAAAATGTTCATTACCATTTGTCTTAATTTCAATTATCAAATTCTTTACATTAACAATTGAAAATGCCGCTGCTTCTGTATTTTTAGGGCCATTAGGGTCTTCGGCATTAACAAACACTGAATATGAAGCATCTATAGTGTCAGTGTCATTTGCATCATGTCCTGATGCTCTAAATACTATTTCAGTTTCATTTCCATTTTGTTCATTATCATAGAAATAATAGCATTTTGTATTATCAATAACCAATTCACCAACATTAAATCCAATAGTTCTGATTGTATTATAATCAGCAGAATATCTCTCATCGTCTTTAATATAATCAAAATGACCTTCATCAATTTCAGTACCGAATAGTCTGTTCAATTTCTCTATGTAACTATCCCCATTATCATAATTTCCATACCCACAATGAGGGTTGTTTCCACGCACATTAAGGTTCAAAGACTCAAGGTATAAAACTTTAAGACCATCAAGTGTTGTCGGATTTTCGCCATTAAATTCGCTATTCAATATGTTTTTCCACCCATAACAAGAATATAAATTATTGTTTACGAACCCAATATGTGTTGACAGTGCAGGATTATACAAAATGAAATAATGTGAATAATCCCTTTGTGTACTACTTTGGTTCACAACAGGCATTACATTTGATTCTGCCTCACCAAGTACAACATCATTAAGTCGTTGCTGTTCCTCTTCTTCAATTGGAACAATTATAGAATTATTGTAGTCACTTTCAGCAGAATACGTTGTATAAACCTTTGTTATATCAGTAACATAGCAAACCATTCCTTGGTATATAATGTTGTTAGATAAAGATGTCAATTCATCTATATCATTAACAAACATCATATATGGGGCCGTTTCGCTATACAAATCAAGACAAAAATCACTATATCTGTCATGTATTACAGTTGCACTTGTTATGTTCAAGTTGATTTCTTTATCATGTATTCTACCCCATCCACCTTTTTCTTGGAAATATATGTTGTCAATGTATTTTTCTCCATTGTCCACCCAAGGTACTAAATACCAATCATCATCAGTTGCATTACTAATAGCAGGAGAGACAACAGAAACAGGGTATCCATGCATTAGGTTAGTGTTATCACCGCCATACAAATCTTCACCTGTATATGTTCTAAGTCTTGATGTATTTCTGTAATTAGGGAATGAGTTTGCAATACGAATATGCTCCTTTATTGTATAATCTCCAACTTTAGTCAAATTTCCATCATCAACGTAATGATAGCCAAACATTCCAAGTATTGATTGGATGCCACGCCTTGTTCCCTTTTCTGACATTATGTAATCCTTGCTCAATGCAAGTCTTTTCAAAAATTCGCCATTTATTTCATATACGCTTGTTTCAGTTACGCCGCTAAAGCAATCGTCAGATGTTATTTCTTGATTTTGATTTGTTTTTTGTAGTTTGTTTATTGATTTGGCCTCAAATCCACCCAATTCAACAACGTCTGAAAGGAAATAATCAGGCAAATTATTCTTTTCATCGTAAGTAATTGAATTAATGTGTTTTATGCCATCAGCGTATCTCTTTATGTCATCAAATAATCTTCCGTGTATTCTTAGCATTGCCCTCATTCTTGAGAAATCAATGTCTGATAAGTCAACCTCTTCACCGTTTGATGATTTTCTGAAACTATAATCCAAATTTTTGATTGATTCATGGGTCATCATTCTCCATATATTGTCTGAATCATACTCATCGTAATATTCAGCAACTTCCATCAAAGAATTGAAATAGCCTCCGAATATACCGCTTGAAACATCAGGTACATCATCAACAATTGTAGGCCATATGAAAGTCTTATATTCATAATAATGTTTTCCTTCAGATATGTACGGCCTTTCAAGTACAGCCCTATATAGCGGCTTACTATTTCTATTCAACAACACTTTTTCAAAATCATCAATAGAACCCCAAAACTCATCAAAAAACTCTTTTTTTGGCTTAATAATAGTACCACTACCATTTGACGTAACTAACAAATACTTGTTTCCATCACCGTCAAGGTAAATATAAAAAGTTGGTAATCCTCCGCCAAGATTAAGAGTGCCTATTATTGAATCCCTACAATCACTTGTTATATCAACGATAAAATCAGTAACTTCTTGTTCATTACTTCCATATACATAATTCATGTAACTTGCACCAAGAACCCTAAGAGGATTTTCGGCATCATCAGTATTACACCCCTTTGGTGACCAAAAGTCAATGTTAAACTCGTTTGATACCATGAAATAATAGGTAGAGCCGACTTTGATTTTTGGCGCTATATTGCTCGGATAATAATAAAGACCACCAGGAAAACGCATAACAATGTCATTAACTGTTGCTTTGATAAGTTCAACAGCAGAACCAAAATAAGCAAAGTCTTTGAGTGATGAATAATTACATTTCAATTCAATATCACCATCAGTTGATTTCTTCACTTCAGGCAAATTTTCTAATGTCCAAACATTTCCGTTTCCGTCATCAACTTGTATAAATCCGCCCCTTGTATGCTTTTTCTTTCCATTATAACTACCACCAATCTTAAACTTAAAATTGGAATCAGAAAACAACGGTATTTCATCATTGAAAATACCATCGTCTCTTATAATGGTGACATAATCATTTTCAAATATAGTACCGCTTGGAACGGTCATGTGTTTCGTTCTAAGGGTGTATATAGATTTACTCTTAACTAAATTATCTTTCCTTGACATATTATATTATATTTTCGTAATCTTGACTGTGGTCAATATTTTGTTTTTTCCTCTTAACATTATACAAAGGATTTCCAAGTCTGTCTTTAAGTACATAATACTCAGATTGATGGTATATTTCATGCCTTTCATTGTATGTTGTGATAAGGCCATTATCCCTATCATTAACTTGGTCGCCTTCAAGCATGTATGATATAGTATCCATATCATGGTCAACCATTTCAATTTCAATTAATTTTGGACTGAATTTAGTATTTACCACATTAACAGATAGTCCTGGTTCACCTATATATGGATTTGCATTTGTTTTGAACGTTGGAGCAGATGATGGGCTTACCGTGCAGAACACCAAATTACTGCTACTATCAGTAAGGTTATACCTTGTTGTCTTTGGGTATCCATCCCCCGTGTTTACAATCACAGGTTCACACCTGTTACAAGACTTGATAAGCCTTGAAACGCCATTTCCGTAATCTATCCTATATCCCGTTAAATCAGTAAGGCCATTTAAATCACCACTATTAAGGTTGAATATAACACCTTTCACATTTGGATATGCAGCAAGTACACTGACATCAACTATTGTTGCCGAACATTCTTTTGGCTTAATATAGATGTCATATATTCCCTTTTTATTGAAATATTTCAATGGTAACTTCAAATTATACAACCCAACGATTGCAGTTTCATCGTCATCCCTAACACATGGCGTTAGACATTCACTTGGGTCCAAATCTCTGTACCCGATGAAATCATTATCAGTTTCGCCTCTTGATGGCTTATATTGATAGCATATTGCCACATCAACATCTGGGTTTATATTAGCAGGTCTTATTGACCCAAAAACTCCTGTACTCATTTATATTATAAATTAAAATAATTATTCCCGTAATTTTGCATATCCTCAAATGTGTTACATTCCGATAGTTTGAAATGACTTTCCCATGCAGCCGCATTTCCTCTATTGAATGTTATGTCAACTCCAATGTTTGGGTATTCAATCAAATTATCAAAACTATCATCAGTATATAAATAGCCCCTTAGTGAACTTTCAGGTGTCCATTGAGTTGCAATTTCCATGCCTGTTATCAATGAAGGAATGTAGTCTCTTGTTGCATCAAAATCATCACTATACGCCTGCTCTTTTTTGGGCGTAAGTTTTTCACAAAGGATTTGTGCCTTGAAAAACCCATCAACCACAGTGTCAACAAAAGAATTTCCTTCATATGTATAGTTGTCAATGTAATGTATGCCGCTTGTATTTATATCAGCACCTGACGTTGCACCAATCACATATTCAATCGTTATCAAATCACCCGAAACTTCCATATTAGTTATTTTGTCATATTTTACAGTACCCGAATACTCGCCATCATAAGACTCAATATTTGTACAGCCCGTAGCATATGGCAACTTGAACACTTTCGGATGAACAGTTGCATTTATAGGTCTAACACTACCAAAGTTTGTATATCCATTGTCGTATTTGGCCATATAATAATACTGGCCAGTCGTACCCTCACAATAATCAGGAATACAAGACAATAAAAGTACATTTCTATATTTTTCTATGTCACTAAAATCAATATCTTCACCGTCACCGCATGTTATTCCCGTGTTTGATACCGTATAGCACTCCCACCAAGAATAATTTTTCGTTATTGTTTTGTTGTAATTTATTTGTGTTGTAACAATTTTCAACGTGCCATCATCACTATAACTTGTTGCAGTTAAAGTATTTGAAGGTGTGATAGTTGTATTTTGAAATTGATATTCTTTAATGCCAACAACCTGATAAACGTTAGGGCCGCTTGTCAACGGATAAACTTCTTCTCTCAGAACTTCGCTTTCAACTTCCTTTGTTTCAACAGTTTTTACTAAATTCCATGTGTCGGCGCTTGTTTTTGTATAGTATTCAACAGTCCCGCTATAACAAGAAATGATTTTACCTTCAGATGATTCTCCCGTATGATAAGTGCATCTGAATAGTTTTCCGCCTGAATTAAAGTTATCAAAAACGCCATATGTCTCATTATCAATGTAATACACATCACGTTTAAACAATGTGTTTAACTTCGATTCTACAGTTATTGCAGAATTTTCTACCGTCATAAATGTTGGAGTTAATGCTGATTCAATTTCTTCTTCACCTCCACATTCATAATCTAATGTGGCATCAACACGCTCACCGTTCATATCAATTGAATATTCGTAAACGGCAAAACTATATTCATTATAAAACTCATTGACAATAGCCAAGTCCAATTCAGCATTTGGAACAGCAAACCCAAAATAAATATAATCGCTGCTTTCAGGTATTTCAGGCTCTGTAATGAATATAGGCTCTATGTCTTCCAAGAATGTTTTGAAGTTTTCTCCGCCACGTTTATCCCATTCACGTTGCAAATCTTCGTTAGAATCCAAAAATTCCATGTTATTATTGAACCATGTCAAGTATTCCATGTAATTCAAGTAAGACACACAATTAGGAACCTTACTACCTTCAATTGCAACTCCGTTATATTTTTCAGGAACTTGTACTTTCCCTAAAATGTATTTTTCAAAATCATAGATGAATTTCAAACTAATCGGTTCTTCATAGTTTTCATCAAAAACATGGTTTTCCCATTCTACGCTTGACGAATAATCGCTGCACAAAGGCCAATTTGTTTCCCACCATTCATTCCAATATTCTTCGTATCTCTTATAATCATCAAACTTTTCGATGGCGAAAATAATATCACCCCCAAAGATTACACCATTGTATGAAGACATATCATCAACATCACCTGTACCGATTACATAATAATCCATCTTCTCAATGAATTTTTGGTCTTCTTCGGGCAATTCTTCCAAAGGAGAAACACTATTTTCTTTTATAAGTTTGTATTTCTCTGTGTTTTTCTCATCGTATGAATAAACGCCATCTTTAACTTTCTTGAAAAACAGAAAGTCAACAAGAATACAATTGAACATTGATTCAACATTACTTTTATCTGAAAGCCACAATGACGTTTCAACCAATTCACTTTCTGTTACTGAAGATGTAACAACACCGCAATTGTTTAACGGGTCACTTACATCTGTACATTCTTCAAATGTCACATTTTCGTAATTATAATCAATTCTATTCAGAAATTCGCCTTTTCTGATTATTTCATTTACGTCATTATACCACCTGATAACATCAGCATATCGTAATCTTGAAATTTCATCACTTTTTCTTGTGTTTAAGCCCGTTTCAGGGTCCGTATAGTAGATTGAGTTGTTTAAGACGAAATCGCACGGAAACGAGCCATAATTGCTTTCAGAAGTAATATCTGTAACATACTTTATATTTACATCATCACTATCTTTAGACACATATGGAGAAATACCATTTCTATGGCTAACTAACCTGTCAAAACAAACTTTTTTTCTTATGGTTTCCATGATTATATCTCTAATTTAGGCTCAAACAAACACAATTTCAAATTACCACTGCCATCATAAACACCGTTG
>Ga0247609_10005619_pt1 | contig 12266 bp, 5 predicted proteins | sample 172DNAGHGlowgp2_FD_193487 | JGI IMG/M metagenome (GOLD analysis project Ga0247609, IMG submission 193487) | Sheep rumen microbial communities from Palmerston North, Manawatu-Wanganui, New Zealand - 1728 DNA GHGlow gp2 | ecosystem: Host-associated > Mammals > Digestive system > Stomach > Rumen ... | reverse complement strand
TGTATGTTGACACCGATGGCACCTTTGGTCAGATGATTTATTCTGCCGACATGCTGACTGACATGGTTGGTAAGGAGATTACCGGTGTGAAGTTCTACTCTCCCAATATCAATTTCTCTGGTGCTACGCTGCAGGTAGGTCTGGCAGTGACCGAGAAGAATGACTTTGAGGACTATGAAGCCGTTGTAGGCGCAACCGCTCTGGGTACCACACAGCCCAATATGGGTGATACCGAGATGACGTTCGTATTTGACGAGCCCTACCTGTATGAGGGTGGTAACCTCATGGTCCAGGTTCTCGTTACCGAGGTTGGTACTTGGAAAGGCACCTCATTCTATGGTGTGAACATGCCCTACTATTACAGCTTCTATCAGTATCAGTCAGCTTGGAGCAGCACTCCCTCCAAGTATCATGAGGCTTTCCTGCCCAAGGCTACCTTCACCTATGAGGGTGGCGACGTTCCTCCCGTAGTTTACGACGAGACCTGCGCTGCTCCCAATGGTCAGTACGTGATCATCGACAAGGAGAAGGCCCTGGTAACCATCACCAACAACGAGCCCGGTGCAACTGTACACTATGTTGTAACCATCGACGGTGAGCTGCTTGAGGAAGGCGACTTCACTGGTGAAGTTTGGGAGTACATCGCTGTAGGTGCTGGTGATTGGAGAATCAGCTGTGTTGCTAGCATGCCTGGCATGAACGACAGCGAGCCTGGTGGCGTATTCTTCCCCATCGCTCCGGGTCAGACCCCTGTTAGCGTTGACGAGATGATGGCCGGCAAGACCGTCAGCAACGTACGCTACTACAACGTAGCCGGTCAGGAGATCCAGGAGGCTAACGGCCTGACCATCGTCGTTACCACCTACACCGACGGCACCAGCAACGCTGTTAAGGTGATGAAGTAAATTTCTAGCTATTAGCTGATTAGCAAACAAAATTGTAGAGGCGCAAATCGACTTGCGCCTCTACTTTTTTATATTGGTGTCAAGTGAAGGCGTTTTTTTGCCCCAAAAAGATTGATTTTCTGCTTTTTTGTGCTATATTTGCAATTATCAAATTACAATAATCACTTAAAACCGTATTGACCAATGAAACGACTTCTCCACCTCTCACTTTCCCTTGTGCTGGCTCTTGCCGCCACTCTCCCCGCCGCAGCGGAGATGAATCATTTAGTTGGTTCGTTAGATGGAATTATATATACATTATATTACGAGGGTTCAGGCCCCAGCGCTGTAGCTAAATATGCAGAAGTGACTAGAACGTCAACGGACTTTAATGGTATTGCGGACATCAGGTCATCAGTAACTTTTCAATATTCATACCTTGACCAGGATTACAACGTCTATACCATTGAACTTACAGCTCCCGTTACATCTATTGGCTATTGTGCTTTCTATTATTATCATCCCAGGCAAGTAATCATCCCGAACTCTGTTGTCACAATAGGCGATAGAGCTTTCGAAGGCAGCAGTAATCTGACGAGTGTGACTATTGGCAGTTCCGTCTCCACCATCGGTTCTTACGCATTCAGTGGATGCACAAGCTTGCCAAGTATAACTCTCCCAAACTCTGTTACCACAATCGGACTATCTGCGTTCAGTAACTGTAGTAGTTTGTCGAGTATAACTATCCCCAACTCCGTCACTACCATCGGCATTTGGGCATTCGGTGGCTGCAGCGGCTTGACGAGATTAATTATCGGGAACTCTGTCTCTACTATCGGTGAACATGCGTTCATTGGCTGTAGAAGCTTGTCGAGTTTAACCATCCCCAACTCTGTCATCACCATCGGCGGAGGGGCGTTCGAGAATTGCTATGGCTTGTCGAGTGTGACCATCGGTAACTCCCTTACCACAATCAGCGCAGGAATGTTCAAGTATTGCGGTAGCCTGACGCATGTAACCATCGGTAACACCGTAACCACCATCGACAAAGAAGCGTTCTATGGTTGTGGAAGCCTACCGAGCGTAGTCATCCCCAATTCCGTCATCACCATCGGTAATGACTCATTCAGGTACTGTAAAAATATGAAGAGCTTAATTATTGGTAGCTCCGTCAATTCGATCGGATTGAGGGCGTTCGAGGATTGCGATAGCTTGACGAGCATCACTTGCTTGGCAGTGACTCCACCTAGTGTAAATCCAAACTATGATACTTTTCCTTACCATTCTGCTACTCTGTATGTTCCGTCAGGGTCGCTCTATGAATACATGACGACTGCTCCGTGGCAGTATTTCTATTCCATCCTGCCAATTGAGCAAGAATACTCGATTTCGCTTGACGAGTCGTCGGTGACTATCCCAATATTCTCGACAGTGCAGCTACATGCCACTGTCACCCCCGATGACGAGAACACCCCGAGTGTGGCCTGGAGTAGTAGCCACCCTGCTGTGGCGACTGTGAGCCAGGACGGCCTGGTGAAGGGCTGCATGACGGGCACGGCGACCATCACTGCCAAGGCTGGCCAGTCCACGGCGACGTGCTTAGTGACGGTGACGCCCATCCTGGCGACGGAAATCGTTCTCAATGTCAGCCAGCTAACTATGGAAGTGGGTGATATTTATAGTATCGTGGCAACGGTCTACCCCGCTAATGTCACCAACGGGCAGGTGGCATGGATAGTACCCTCTAGCGACGCAATCTCGGCGAGCTGGCAAGGCAACGAGTGCCAGATTATCGCTAAAAACGGGGGCACGGTGACTATCGGTGCTCGCACGACGGACGGCACCAATCTTGCCGCTTACTGCACCGTGACCGTGAAACCTCCCTTCATTATGGCCACGAGCATCAGTTTGGACCTGTCTAAATTGACGATGAACGTCAACGAGATGCATCAGTTGCACGCCACAGTGCTGCCTATTGACGCTACAAACAAGACGGTGGCCTGGTCGTCAAGCAATACAAGCGTGGTGACCGTTACCTCCTACGGTATGGTTAAAGCCCTTAGGGCGGGCACGGCTGTAATCACTGCAGCGACTACCGACGGCTCACAACTGAAGGCCCAGTGCCAGGTAATCGTTGTAGGAGGTGGCACGCCAAGCAGCAAGCCGGGCGATGTTAACGGCGACGGTAAGGTGGACGTCAATGACATGACCGCTTTAGTCCAATACCTGCTCACGGGCGACTCAACGGGTATCAACCTAGACAACGCTGACGTTAATGGCGACGGCAAGGTGGACATCAACGACATCAACAGCCTTTATAATCTGTTGGACGGCACGCAGACTATCATGACGGGCGATGCCGATGGTAGCGGCAAGGTGGACATCAATGACTTAACAACGATAATCAAGTACCTGCTGAACGGTGATAGCGAGCACTTTAACCTGATAAATTCCGACGTGGACGGTGACGGCCGCGTAACTATCGACGATGTCACTTCCTTAATTAACCTACTTTTGGGCAACAACTGACGCTCCCAGCTGTCAATAACAGGGAAAACAAGAAAATAATCATAAGTGCCTGCTAATTCTTGATACAATTAGCGGGTGCTGATGTTTTGGCGTAGAGCCTTTTTCTGAGTCTCTAAAGTGTTGATTTATAAAAAAATGTTGCTTAGTTTTGGTCAAAAGTTTTCCAAATATTTTCACAAAGCATTGATAATTAGAGATTTGTATTTTTACTGAATCCAAAAAGTTTTCCAAAACGAAAATTTTGCTAATTTTTTCCTCAAAATCGTTTGCAGTTTCATCGGGCGATATTATCTTTGCAATCCCATACCGGCACCGCTGGTTTTTTTGACGATAGCAATGGTTTTTTCTATTTTTTTTGACACCACAATATGATACAGACAGTATTGAAGCGTGATGGTCGCGTTGTCGGCTATAACGAGGAAAAGATAAAGGCAGCGATTCGCAAGGCGATGCTTGCCACCGAGGCTGGCGAGGACGAGTCTCTGATTCAGCGCATTGCCGATCGCATCGGCCAGCGTGGCCGCAGCCAGATGAGCGTTGAGGATATTCAGGACCAGGTGGAGCTGGAGCTGATGAAGAGCCCCCGCAAGGAGGTCGCACGTTGTTACATTAACTATCGTCATGCCCGCAGCGTGGCGCGTAAGGCCAAGACACGCGACCTGTTCCTGGAAATCATCAATGCCAAGAATAATGATGTCACACGTGAGAACGCCAACATGAATGCCGATACCCCTGCCGGCATGATGATGAAGTTCGCCAGCGAGACCACCAAGCCTTTTGTAGATGATTATCTCTTGAGTGAGGAGGCCCGTGAGGCGGTGCGCGGCAACTACCTGCACATCCACGATAAGGATTACTATCCCACCAAGAGCCTCACCTGTGTGCAGCACCCGCTGGACAAGGTGCTGGAGCAGGGCTATATGGCTGGTCATGGTGAGTCGCGTCCTGCCAAGCGCATCGAGACGGCAGGCGTCATTGCCTGCATCACGATGGAGACGGCCCAGAACGAGATGCACGGTGGTCAGGCAATTCCGGCTTTTGACTTCTATCTGGCGCCTTATGTGCGTCGCACCTTCATCGAGGAGGTGAAGAACCTCGAGCAGATCATGGGGCAGGACTATAGCCGCCTCTATGACGTGAAGCTCGATGACTTCATCGAGCGTGACTTGGATTTCCTGCAGGGCGACGAACGCATCCTGCAACACGCCGTCAACAAGACGGTGAGGCGCGTTCATCAGGCGATGGAAGCTTTTATCCATAACATGAACAGCATCCACTCGCGTGGTGGAAATCAGGTGGTGTTCAGCTCCATCAACTATGGCACCGACACCAGTGCCGAGGGACGTTGCATCATCCGCGAATTGCTCAACTCGACCTACGAGGGCGTGGGCAATGGCTCGACCGCTATCTTCCCCATCCAGATTTGGAAGAAAAAGACTGGCGTGAGCTACAAGCCTGAGGACCGCAACTATGACCTTTACCAGCAGGCCTGCAAAGTGACGGCTCGCCGTTTCTTCCCCAACTTCGTCAACCTCGATGCTACCTACAATCAGGATGACCAGTGGCGCCCCGACGATCCCAAGCGCTATATCCATGAGTTGGCAACGATGGGTTGCCGCACTCGTGTGTACGAGAACCGCTTTGGCGAGAAAACGTCGATCGGCCGTGGTAACCTCTCGTTCTCGACCATCAACATCGTCAGGCTCGCTATCGAGTGCATGGAAATCAAGGATCAGCAGGAGCGCATCAACGCCTTCTTCGCCAAGCTGGATAACATGCTGGAAATCACTGCTCGTCAGCTCGACGCACGCTTCCAGTACCAGAAGACTGCCATGGCCAAGCAGTTCCCCCTGCTCATGTCGCAGCTCTGGAACGGCGCCAGTGAACTCAAGCCCGACGACAAGGTGGAGAGCGTCATCAATCAGGGTACGCTGGGCATCGGCTTCATTGGACTGGCCGAGTGCCTGATTGCCCTTGTGGGACATCATCACGGCGAGAGTGAAGAGGCACAGCAGCTGGGTATCAAGATCATCACCTACATGCGTGACCGCGTCAACGAGTTCAGCGAGCGCTATCAGCACAATTACAGCGTCCTGGCTACACCTGCCGAGGGTCTTGCAGGCAAGTTCACGCGCCGTGACCGTAAGGACTTCGGCGAAATCCCCGGTGTGACCGACAAGATCTATTACACCAACAGCAACCACGTTCCGGTCTATTACAAGTGCTCTCCCAAGCACAAAGCCGAGGTGGAATCGCCCTATCATGATCTCACCCGTGGCGGCCACATCTTCTATGTAGAGATTGATGGTGACGCCACCCACAATCCCGAGGCTATCTCCAATGTCGTGGACCTGATGGACAAGTACAACATGGGCTACTGCTCGGTGAACCACAACCGCAACCGTTGCATGGACTGCGGCTATGAAGACGCCACCGACGGCCTTGAGGAATGCCCCGTCTGCCACAGCCACCACATTGACCGCTTGCAGCGCATCACCGGCTACCTCGTCGGCACCACCGACCGCTGGAACAGCGGCAAACTCGCCGAGCTCAAGGACCGCGTCGTCCACAAGTAAAGAGTTGAATGATCATCATCAGTGTCAATCTATGCCGGTGTGTCATATTTGCGACAAAGTAATCTAACCGTGCTATAGCACGGAAAATTAAACAAATTAATTATATAATCTTTATTAATATAAATAAGATATTAATTTTGATTCAATAATTTGTTTAATTTCCCGCCCGTAGGGCGGTTATAATTCTAGCAATTGAATTATGACACAGCGGCTGCTTGAGAAATGCTAAGAGTACTGCACATCGTCGAGGGCACCAGCGTCGATGGACCTGGTCTGCGCACGTCAATCTACTTGGCGGGCTGCAATCATCGTTGCCCTGGTTGCCACAACCCTGCCTCGTGGGATCCGCGGGGTGGGGAAGAACGCACCCTCGACGAGCTGATGCAGGTGATCGCCTATAATGAGGCGCCCGTCACCCTGAGCGGAGGCGACCCCTTGCAGCAGCCCGACGGCACGCGTGCCCTCATCCATCGCATCAAGCAGGAGCTGGGTTACAACGTCTGGTGCTTTACCGGTTACACCTGGGAAGAAATTGAGAAAGACCCCAAGTTGTTGGCGGTCGTGCAGGAACTCGATGTCCTCGTCGACGGCCCCTTCATTGAGGCGCAGCGCGATATCTCCCTCCGTTTCCGTGGCAGCCACAATCAGCGCCTCATCGACGTTCAGCGCACCCTCGCCACTGGTATTCCTTCCACCCCGATTCTCTGGCAATCGTCCTATTAGATGCAGGCGATCAAGCCCTATAACGGCCTCTATCATCCCCTGTTTGCTCAGTTTCTCTCGTTCTCTCCGTTATTTCCTCCGTCCCTGCCAGGAAACCCCTTTTCCTCATCCCGGAGTCAAAGATTTTTGTTATCTTTGCAGCAATGTGAATAACACAGAGTTAAACTGAATTGCAAGTGATGAAATCCCAAAGCATGAAACCGTTCGTCATCTTGATGGCACTCGTCTGTGCTTTCTCGCAGTGGACCGAGGCTGCCCCTATTACGCGTCAACAGGCCCAGCAGAATGCTATAGCCTTCATGCAGCAGCGTGGCAGGAACATAGCCATGTCCAGCCTGCGGCAGCTTCCGATGCTGTCTGTTGCCCTGCAACCAATAGAGGCTTTCTATGTGTTCAACATCGGTGATAACCAGGGTTATGTCATTGCCAGCGGTGATGACTGCACGCCGGCCATTCTCGGCTATGCCGACTCGGGTTCGGTGGACGACAATGATATGCCCGAGAACATGCGCTGGTGGCTCGAGGAGTATGCCACCCAGATCCAGCTCATGCGGGATCATGGCATCTCCGGCACTCGCGCGAGGGTGAGATTGTCATCGTTGCCAGCCGTCCCACCGATGTTGACAACAGGATGGGACCAGGTCGCTCCCTATAACAGGTTCACTCCTCTTAATCATAGTGGAAACCATTATGTGACGGGTTGTGTGGCCACTGCGATGGCCCAGGTGTTATACTACCACCGCTCTAAATCGGTTTCACAGACCACCCACGAGATGCCTGCCTATGTCACCGAGGGTGGGCTATATGTTGACGCGATACCTGCCGGATCATTCATCGATTGGGACAATATGCTCGACAGTTATTGGAATGTTTCTGCTACCGAGGAGCAAATGGATGCTGTGGCGTGGCTCATGCGGTACTGCGGTTCTGCCGTACACATGCAGTATGCTACTGGCTCATCCTCGGCTCACACCGAGAGTGTCGCTCCCGCGATGATTGCCTATTTCAATTATGATTCAAGGGTCGAGGCTATTCGTCGAAATGATTCTGGCTTGTCTGATGAGGAATGGGAACAGCTCGTTTATGATGAGTTGAGCAACTCGCGCCCTGTTCTGTATAGCGGAGTAAAGGCAAACTCATTGACCGGGCATGCCTTTGTCTGTGACGGCTATGACGGGGAGGGTTACTTCCACATCAATTGGGGATGGGGAAAAACTCAAGGCTATTACCTGCTGACGGCTATCGACGAGGAGGGAACTTCACTCATCAATTATAACAGGAGCCAGGCAGGAATCTTTTTTGCCGAGCCAAGGCAAGATTTGCCTTCGGCCGAAGGTGAAATAAGCTTTGCCGACCCCATAGCGAGGGCCATCTGTCTGCACTACTGCGACACTGATAACGATGGGGCGCTGACTATGGAGGAGGCCTTGGCAACCACCGAGATGGGTCCGTTCTCCAACGTTTGTTTTTCCTCTTTTGATGAGTTTAAGTATTTCACCGGCGTCACTGCCATCAGTAACATGATGTTCGCCGGTTGTGAGAGCTTGGAGAGCATCACCCTGCACGATCATATCACGTCTATCGGGAAAAGTGCGTTCTCCAGCTGCCGCAGTTTGAAGGAGTTTACCATGCCTCCTTCGGTCACGGTCTTGAAGGCTCAGGCTTTTATGGGCTGCAATAGCCTGAAGCACTTTATCTGGAACGCTCGGAACTGTGGACTTGAATTTATGGCAACATTGCCCAACTCGGTAGAGTGGTTGGAATTTGGCGATAGTGTCAACATCGTCCCCAACTCTGTCGCCAAGAGTGCTAAAATCACTAAACTGACCCTCGGCAAATCTATTAACCGAATCGGATCCTCGGCATTTTATCAATGCTCTGGCTTGAAGAGTGTGGTCATCCCCAATTCTGTCTCTACAATCAGTGCCAGGGCATTCGGTGAATGTACGGGGTTGAATGATTTGACCTTGGGCAATTCGGTAACTTATATCGGCGACCGGGCTTTCGAGCAGTGTTCCAACTTGAAATGGATTACGATTCCTAATTCTGTGACTTATATTGGCTCCTATGCTTTCCGGGGGTGCGCCAATGTGAAGAGTGTGGTCATCGGCAAGTCGGTCACCGACCTCAAGATATTGGCATTCGCTGGTTGTGATACCTTGGGGATGGTCACTTGTCTGATGCCTGACCCGCCTGCCATCAATGAGAATGTCTTCAAGGACCTTTATGCCCATGTGACCCTCAGGGTGCCTGCCACTTCCCTCGAGGCCTATAAAGAGACCTCACCGTGGAACCAGTTTGCAGCCATCATCCCCATCGACCCGACCGACGGCGACGTTAACTTGGACGGCGTGACCAATATAGATGACATCACCGAACTGATCAACTGCATCCTGAACAACACCGCTGCCGACTATGGCGACGTGGACGGTGACGGCACGGTCAACATCGACGATATCACCGCCCTCATCAATATGCTTTTTTTAGTCGATAAAACTGTATAGATTTTTGATTTGTTAAAAAAAAGCACTATCTTTGCAACGTGAGGAATTAGCCTCACAAGGACATGAGGAAGTAGCGAATTCTTTCGCGTAACGTTAGCTACGTTATCCAGTTACGGAAATCTGCAAAATTTCAACTTAGTCTAGGATAACAAGCTTGGACGTTCGCACCTGTATAGGTGTGGACTGTTGCTTGTATTAGACTAAAGGCATTGCAGAGCCTCCGTGACCATACAAAGTGACAGATCTGCGCCTTTTTTGTGTCTTTATCCGGTACTTGATATCTGTATTATTCACTTTTTTATCAACAATTTAAAGATGCAAAAACTATGAACAGAAAAACTTTTTTCAGATCCCTGTTCCTGTTAGCCATGATGCTAGTGGGTACCCTCACCGCCAGCGCTTACAATTTTGAGGTCGATGGCATCTACTACAATAAAATCTCATATTATGGAGATTCAGTTAGTGTGACCTATGCAAGAACTAATAGTTCTGGATATCCACTAGGAGGTGATTACTCTGGAGATGTCGTTATCCCAGAAACAGTTGAATATGATGGGGTAACCTACACTGTGAAGGGTATTAATCATTCCGCTTTTTATAATTGTACGGCTCTTACTTCCATCGTACTTCCTAGCACATTGAGATATATCGGAGCTAACTATAACCTTGATTTCCGCGGTGCTTTTTATGGATGCGTAGCCTTAACATCAATTATTATTCCCAATAACGTGACCTATATAGGATTTTATGCTTTTGCTAACTGTACCAATTTGACAAATGTTACCATAGGGGAGAGTGTCAAAACAATTGTGGGTTATGCATTTAACGGTTGTACATCGTTAACAAATATTGAAATTCCGAATAGCGTAACCTCAATTGAATCTTATGCCTTTGGTGGTTGCTCCTCTTTGTCTTATATTTCGTTGAGCAATTCGCTTCAAGCTATTAATAGTTATACCTTTAATAATTGCGTTGCATTGATGAATGTGACGATTCCTGAGAGCGTTACATCCATCGGTAATAACGCTTTCTATGGTTGTACAAGCATTATGGATGTTGTTATTCCTGATAATGTGACGACTATTGGTTCTTATGCATATTACGGTTGCACAGGTGTAACTCAATTGTCAATAGGTTCAAGCGTGTCAAGTATTGGCAGCTATGCATTCTATAATTGTTCAGGCCTCTCACGTTTGACAGTTCCTGGCAATGTGTTGACTATTGGATCTTCTGCCTTTGAAGGCTGTACAGGATTGGCTTCGGTAACACTTCAGCAAGGTGTAAAAGCTATTAATGATTATGCTTTCCGTGGCTGTACCCGTCTTTCATCCTTGACGATGAGTGAACTACTGATGAGCATAGGCAATTCTGCTTTTAATGGCTGTACGCGCCTTAATAATGTGACTATGCCCAATACGGTTCAAACTATTGGCACTTATGCATTTGCCGATTGTTCTCGCTTGGCCAATATCACTTTCGGGAACGGCCTGTTGTCGATCGGCAACTATGCTTTCCAGAACTGTGTGCTGATTGATAACGTTACATTGCCCAATAGTCTGACCACGCTAGGCTCTGATGTATTTAGGGGATGCACTAAGATCACCGACATCACGATACCTGATGGCGTGACTACCATGGGGGACAGAACATTTGTCGGCTGCACGGGACTGAAAACCGCCGTTTTGGGCGAGGGTCTGACTCGTGTACCCAATTACTGCTTCCAAAACTGCTCAGCACTGGAGAGCGTGTCCATAGGCAATGCAGTAACTGCTATCGGTCAATATGCTTTTCAAAATTGTGTCGGCTTGACTAATGTAAATATCCCGGGCAATGTGACCATTATCAACCAATATGCGTTTGACGCTTGTGCTGGTTTGCCCGGCATGGTGATTCCCAACAGCGTGACCAATATCTATGCTTATGCTTTTAGGGGTTGCACAGGCCTGCAGACATTGACTTTGGGCAACAACCTTGCTTTGCTGGGTGACTATGCATTTAATGGTTGTAGGGGTATCGAGAGTGTGAAACTGCCTGCCACCTTGACGAGCATCGGCCAAAATGTGTTCCAGAATTGTACAGGTCTAACTGACGTGAAGTTTGAAAATGCTATCGTAGGTAACTATATGTTTGACGGTTGCACGAGTATGACCGAGGTTATCTTGCCCGAGAACTTGACACGCATCGGCAACTACGCCTTTAACAACTGCACGGGTATCAAACGTCTCACCCTGGGTATTGGTATTACCACTTTAGGGCAGAACGCCTTCTATGGCTGTAACGCTATTGACACCATCATGTCCAAGTCGGAAATTGCTCCCTCGATGGGCAACGTCAACTGTTTCACCAATACCGTTTATAATAACGCCACCCTGTTTATCCCCATTGGCGCTACCGAGGACTATCAGCTGACCAACTATTGGTACAAGTTTGTCAATATTGTTGAGAAGGACATGGATTTTATTCCAGGCGATGTGGATGGCGATGGTCGCTTGGGTATTGGTGACGTGACCTTCTTGATAAACTTGCTGTTGACCAATGCGGCCGACAGTAATGTTGGTGCCGACGTAAATGGTGACAGTATTGTCAACATCAGTGACGTGACTACTTTGATTAATCTGCTACTGACAGGCAATTAATATATAAAGGTAATTTTTCCCGTTTGAAAACGATGAGGGTGTGTCATAATTCAGTTATGGCTCACCCTCTTTGCAAATCAACCGTCTGAGAAAGTGATATTTCTCAGGCGGCTGTTTTTTCCATATCTGGCTGGAACAATCGATTCTCATGGAGTAAAAACCGAACTGTAACGGCGAAATGACAAAAATGGGGTGTGTTTCCGCCGTTTCGGGCGGATTTTGCCATTTTTGCGGCCATTTTCTTGATGTTGAAGGCGATGGCGAAGAAGGCAAAGTCCATGGTGACGTTGTCTTTGCCGAAGTGGCGGAAGCGCTTGTAGTGCATGTTGTTCTTCATCTGCCCGAACACGGCCTCCGGCTCTATGGGTCTCCTGGAGCGGTGTTCGAGCCCTTTGTCGGAGGTGAGGTTTTCCC
>Ga0247609_10005617_pt1 | contig 12267 bp, 9 predicted proteins | sample 172DNAGHGlowgp2_FD_193487 | JGI IMG/M metagenome (GOLD analysis project Ga0247609, IMG submission 193487) | Sheep rumen microbial communities from Palmerston North, Manawatu-Wanganui, New Zealand - 1728 DNA GHGlow gp2 | ecosystem: Host-associated > Mammals > Digestive system > Stomach > Rumen ... | reverse complement strand
TTAATTCGGAAAAATTTTGTTTATTCCGTATAATAATTAAATTATTTTAATTTTAATAAAAATAAAATTCCGGTAAATTAGAATATTTTTTTCCGCAAAACAATTAAAAATAATAAAATTATAAATTAAATTAGAAATATATATATAATTAATAAATATTATTTAATAGAATTAATTTTGTTTATAAATATATTTAAATTTTGGCATTTTTACATGAATATCTTCATTATTTTTTTCATCAGCTAAAATTTTAAAATATATATTCCTGTTTGAGAAATTATCATTTCCATCTTTTTTGTTTATTCCAATAGAATCTAAATAATTATTTAAAAAATCTTTTCTTAAATCAGATTCATTTTTAATTAAATTTATATTATTTAATGAATATAATCCATTAATTTCAATTGCATATTTTTCATTAATATAATCTAAAAGTTCTTCAACAGTTTTATTTCCTTCTACTTCAATATAATCCCAACAAGTAAAATTAGGAGGAATAGCCTTTGTTAAAATATTTGTATCAGGATTAGTACTATCTTTATTTTTAGAAGGAGCTTTTGGTCTATGAATACATAAAAATGGAGTAGATAAATCAATATTAATTTGTCTTAAATTATTAATATCAGTACTTTGAAGTAGAGTATAAATTTGACTAGATATAAATCCTACTATACTAGAAGTTGTAGTAGGAATAGAAGGTACTATATTTCCAGATATAAATTTTACTTTATCCCTTGAACAAAATTCAATATTAAAATTAGAAGCTCTTAAATTTGATGATATATAAATAAAATCAATTTGATGATTTTCATCATGATCTTTTTCAAATAATTGTTCATGTATTTTATTAACTTTTTCTTGTGTAATACCTTCTGAAATTATTTGTAATAATTCTATTTTTAATTTTTCAATTTTATTCAAATTTTCATCCAAAGAATTTGGGGTTTTAATATCGAAATATAATTCATCATTTATTGATATTTCAATTAATTTCAAATAATTTTTTTTATAATTTATATCATTATTATAAGGAATATATAATGAATCTGCTAATAAATATGCAAAATATTCTATATAATAAAAATTTGTTTCATCATCTGGATTATATTCTAAAATATGTGGTAATCTATTACTACCTTTCCAAAATTTAGTTCCATTTTCTAATATTTTATTAGGTGGATTTATTATAAGTATATCATTTATTATTTTTCTATAATTTAAATAGAATATTTTTTTTGCAAATTCCAGACATTTATCATAACTTTTTGATTTGAATAAAATTAAATAATTTTTTAAATATATTAATTTTTCATATAAATCATTTTTTTCATTATCACTAAAAAATTGATTAGGATTTTCTATAAAATTTTTTAATAATCTTATATTATTGACAAAATATTCAAAAAATTTTTCCCGACTCCATTCAATGCAATGCTCTATTAATGATGGTAAATTTCTTATTGTACACACTCCAATTGGTTGATTTATATTACTTTCAACACCTTTATATTCTTCAGATACAAAAGGAATTATTAATTGACTACTCGCATTTTCACCGAGTGTTCCACATTCTATTAAATTTATTCTATGATATATACATTGATTATTAATATATTTTCTTGCTTTAACATTATCAACAGCAATTAAAACAAATTTTTGTTTTTTATAAAAATTATCATCAAAAATATTTTCTGTTTCTTCTCTCACTTCAATTTGTAGACTTTCACAATTAAATTCTTGATTTATTTTTTTTACTTCTTCACATGCAATTAAAGATTTACTTTTTCCTATATGCTCTTTTCTAAATAAAAATTGTCTATTTAAATTAGAATTTTCTATACAATCATTATCTGTTACTGTTACTTTAGAATTATTTTTTGATCCGATTCCCATCAAAGCTAAAATTTTTAAATATTCACATCCAACAGCCCCAGCACCAACTAAAAATATATTTGAACTTTGTATTTTTTCTACAAATTCTTGACCATATATAGAAATTAAATCATCATATCTACTATTTAATAAAGTTCGATTAGGATTTTCTAAATTTATAATTGTTTCATCATATATATCAAACCAAAACCATTGATTTAAAGGACTATATAATCCAGTATATTTTATAGCTTCTTGAGCTACAAATCCACCTAAAAATGAACAAAGAGAAGGATGTAAACTTCTTGCAAATTTAAAAATATCTTTTATTAATTTTTCATTTTTTTCTATTTCAGGTAAATCTTTAAAAAATTTATTATTTGAATCTATAGTCTTAGAAAATTCTAATGTATTATTATATAAATCTTGAGATTCATTTTCATTATTAAGTTCTGGTAAACAACCATTTTTATCATAGTATTGTTGCAAAATAATAAATAAAAGATGTAATAATTGTTTTCTACCATTTTTATTCTTAGAAAAATCAAATTTCATCATATTATCATTTGGATTCATAAAATTTTCTTCAAAAGTCATATATTTCATATTATAAGGATAAAAATATTGTTCTACAATACCACCACCTATATAATCATCAAAATTTGATGTATCACCAATAAAAAATTCATCATAATTTTCTGGATTAGCTTCATAATGTATAGGCCCAGATGAATTTAATTGTATCATACCTTCTACTTCTTTGAATATTAAATATCCTTCATCATTTAATCTTCTATTTGTTCCTTTAAAATCTAATTTTAATTTACCATTTTTCTCTTTAGTTATATTTGAAATATATATTTTAGCTTTTTCTTTTCCTGTTTTATCTAAAATAGTATGCATTTCTCCAAAATCACTGAATATAAAACCTGTTAATCCAAAAGAACAGGTATATATAAATCCTTTATTATTTTCATGACATTCATTATTTATTTTTTTTATAATATCTGATTTTGTTATTTCAGTAATTATTACTACATCAAAATCTTTAATTTTAGATAAATAATTATGTTCTATATATACTTTTGTTGCAGGATTTAAATCAGATAATTTTTTTAAACAAGCTTCATCTCTTCTAATTTTATTTATTACATTATCAGTTGTTAAGAAATAATTACTTCCTAAATCATTGATTTTGCAAATACCATCATCAAAAATTGCAACTTTATATGGATTTGATAATATTATATTTTTAGCAATTTCAACTCCATAACCTCTAAGTCCAATAATTAATATTTTTAATTTTGATAAAATTCTTGTTATTTCTATCCCATATGTTCTTATCTGTCTTGATAATTTATCATGATCAATTACATCTTTTTTATCGGAATTTAAATCAAACATTAATATTGCAAATACTAAAATTTTTAACAATATATAGAATTATGGGCATCATAACTATTTTTATGATTAATAGTTATTATACTTTAAAAATAGTTATTATCATTGAAAAATTTATTTAATAGAATATCTGATAATAAAATTAGATAAATGGGAAATGAAATATATTGTCAAAAAGAAGATAAAAACAAAAAAAAGGAAAATAAAAAAAATTCAGAATATTTTTCCATGATTGATTCCGAAAAAAATATAATAACAGAAAATAATTTATTAATAAATGATAAAATGGGGAAAAAAATAAATTATAATGAAGATAATTTTCAAAATATAATTATTAAAGAAATTCAAGATATTAATTCAACTTTAATATCTTTAAAAGAAAAAAATAATAACAAAAAAAGAAATATAAATGAATATTATGAAAGAAATAATTTTTATCCTTCAAATAATTATATTATTAATGAAATGGAACATGAATATATTAAGAAAAAAGAAAAAATATTTAAAAATAATATTAAAAATGAAATAAAAAATAATTTTGTTAAACCTATTATGGATGAACTTGAGAAAAAAAATAAGGAAATTTCTGAAATAAAAATATTATTTGAAAAATTAAATAATAGTATATTGGATAATAAAAACAAATTAGAAAAAGAAATGAATTCAAAGATTGAAAATATTGAAAAAAAAAATGATATATTATCTGAGGAATTTAAAAATTATAATCAAGATATAACAAAAATAATAAATAAATATGATAATAATTTTAATAATATAAATAAAAATATTGATAATATTAATACAAATATAAAAAATGTCGAAATTGAAAATAAAAAAGAAATAGAAAATTTACAAAATAAATTTTCAAATGAAATAAATAAATTAAAATTAGATATTAATTCAGAAATAAATTTAAAAGATGAGAAATTTAATTTAAAATTAGAAGACATTAATAAAATATGTATAAAAAATAAAACAGAAATTAAGGAATTAAAAGAAAAAATAAAAAATTTTGAAGAAGTACAAAAGAATTTAAAAATTATAGATGAAAATAAAACTAAAAAATTAAAAGAATTAGATGAAAAAATAAAAACAAATAAAGATAAAATAGATAATGCTTTAAAAGAAATTGATTTAATTAATCAAAATTCAAAAAAAAATATACAAAATATTGTAAATGAATCTTTTAAAAAATTCAATAATATATTTCAAAAAAGTTTTGCAATAAATAAATATAAATCCCAAAAAGAATTAAAATTAAAATTATTTCAAGAAAAAAATTTAGCACAAGTAGGATTAAATAATATAGGAAATAATTGTTATCAGAATTCAGTTTTACAAATTTTAAAAAATATACCAAAATTTATTTATAATTTTTATCTTATAGAAAAAAATTCAGATGAATTTTTATTATCACTTAAAAAATTATTTCTTACTATAAGTTTCTCTAAAAAAAATTCTTATAATCCAAAAGAATTTAAAACACTTTTAGGAAATGAAAATAAGAGATTTGCTGGTAATAATCAATATGATTCTACAATATTTTATGCTTCATTATTGAATATTATCCAAAAAAAAATAAATCGTACAAAAAATAATAAGTTAGCATTAAATATGAAACAATATGAAAATAAAAGTATTGATGAAAAATTTAAAATTTGGAAAGATAATTATTTATCAAAAAATCAGACTTTTATAATAGATTATTTTTATATTTATTATTCTAATGAATTTCAATGTGATTCATGCAAGCATAAATCACATAGTTTTCAATGCTGTAATTATTTAGATTTTCCTATTGTTTCAACAAAAGGAAATGTAAGTAGTTTAGAAAAATGTTTTGAAAATTATCAAATGACTCAATTTATTGGAGAATGTTCAGAATGTCATGGAGATACATTATATCAACATTATATACTTTTAGAATTACCACCAGTATTAATAATTAATTTAAAAAGAGCTGGAGAAACAGAGGCTTATTTTAATGAAATAGATATTCCAGATAATCTAGAAATGGATAAATTAATTAAATATAAAAATAATAGTTCGATTTATGAATTAAGAGGATTTATTAAACATTCTGGTGATGAAAATTTTGGGCATAACTATGCTTTTTGTAAAAATATGTTTGATGATTTATGGTATGAATATAATGATAGTTATTGTAGCCCTATAAATGGTAAACCAAGTATGGATAAAATATTTTTATTATGTTATTTTAAAGTTGGTAGTGATATTCAAGATGTTCATTATTTAAATGAAATAATGAAAAAAATTGATGAAGATAATAATTTTAATGAGTTTAAAAAATCTTATTTTAAATAAATTATTTTAATTAAATTTATAAATTATAATAATATTAATAATATAAACTTTTCCATTTTTATTTTTTAAAATATTTAATTTGAAAAATTCAGAAATAGTTAAAATATTCATATCACTAAAATTAGTTAAAGAATTATTATTCGCATAAATCGAAAGCATTTTTTTTGGTAAATTCCCTTGCAGTTTTTTCGAATTCTTCCTTATTATTTTTATATAATAATAAAGCTTCATTATTTAATCCATGATCAGTATTTGGATTTTGTAATAAATCAAAAATTGAAATAATAACATTTACAAGATTTTTATGATTTTCCCAATCCGTAGATTTTGAAGATATACAAATTGTACCATCATTAGGAGATATATTTGGATGATATATTTTAGTTACGAAATTAATATTTGGAGGTTCTTCTGGATAATTTGAAGGAAATTCCATTAATAATTTAAATAATCCACTTTCATAACAAGTTTTATTTGGACCTTTTAATAGAATATTCCATTTAAATATATTTCTTTTATTTTGAGGTCCTGCACTGCATCCAATAATACTTAATAAACGATTTTTTCTAATTTTATCATATTCATTTCTAATATATTCTTCGGCCATTATTTGCTCTAAAATTAGTTAATATGGTTTAACAATTTTTATCTATACGATTAAAAATAGTTAAAGAATGGACATACATTTATATAAAGTTTTTATTTAAATATCAACAAAAAGAAATATGACTACAAAATCAGGTGAAGAGGCAATTAGAGAAGAATGGGATTTACTTAGAAAATCAGGTTTATTATATCAAATAAGTTGTACAGCGGGTCCAATTAAAACAAAAGGTATTTATAATTTATTTAAATGGAAGGCTTTAATGAAAGCACCTAATAATAGTCCATATTCTGGATATGCATTTCAATTTGAAATTGATTTTCCTCAAGATTATCCTAATTCTGCTCCAAAAGTTTATTGTAAAACTAATGTTTATCATATGAATATAAATAGTGATGGAAGAGTTTGTGTGGATTCAGTAAATTCAGAATGGAATAAAGCAAAAAATATAAATACTGTACTTAAATCTATTTTTGTTATTTTTAAGAAACCTAATCCAGATAGTCCATATCAATCTGATATAGCAGAACTATTTAAAAATAACATGAGTTTATATGAAAAAAATGTCAAAGAACATTGCGAAAAATATGCAATAAAAATAGAATAATTTTGATTTAATAAATTATTAAATAATAAAATATAATTTTTATTAAATGAATCTTATTTTAATATATATTCTTTGTTTATTTTAAATAAAGGATTTTCTCCTTTTCCTCCATATTTTGGTGGTGTATAATAAGAAAATATTAAAAATTTTAATAATAAAGAATTAATATTTATTCAAGTATTATTAAAATAATTTTATTTTATGAAAATTTTTATAAGTGAATATGGAATTAATAATAATAATAATATATTAATTTATATTTATTTGCCTGCTTTAAAAATCTCATTAAATTGTATTGTCTCTCCATCATTTATAGGTATTGATGATAATAGATCATTTTCTTCTAAAATTTGTCCATTAAACAATATTTCAACATCATTGTTTATATTATATTTTTTTTTTATTTCAGCTTTTAGAGCAGAAACTGAATCTGATTCCATGATATATATAGTACCTCTTTCATTTTTGGAGTTCACAGTGAATAATTTCATTTTTTTAAATTTATTCACATATCGAATAATTTATATATAAATTAATAGGCTTAACTAATTTTAATGGTGTTTGATATTTTAACTATTTTAGAGAGATTATATAAAAACCATACTAAATACTATTCTATAAATGAGTACTATATGTTCAGCTCCTCAAAAACCTAAATCTTTTATTTATCATTCTAATAATATTAATCTTGGATATAATAATCATAATTATTTTGAAAGAACAGATATAAAATTTCCGCAAAAAAATGTCTTAAAAGAAAAATATCCAGAAGATAATTATAAAAGTAAAAATAGGGTAACTCGATATATTAACCAAAGAAAGAGGGTTCAGATAAATAAAGAATTAATACCACAAAATAGGGAATCTAGAGGTAATTATAATCAACCAATAAAAATATTACAAAATAGTAAAGTAATTGAAAAAAGCAAACAAAATCAGCAAATTAATATTAGCAAAAATAGTAGTGCTATTCCTCCAATTCAGGGAAAACCTATTTATCAATATAATAGAAATTATAATCAAAATTTGAATAATAAAACAAAAAATGTTGTCAGAAATTCTTCGCAAGCCCCTAACATTAAAGCTAATTTAATTTATAATAATTCTAATAAATTAGAAGAAAAGCCTCAACATAATATTTCTACTATAAAATTAGAAAATTCTAAAATAGATATGACACCTATATATAATATTAATTCAAAAAAAGAGGAAGAAAAAGTAAAAATAAATCATAGAAATGAAAGTGTTTTTGCGAAGGTTACCAGAAGTAATTTTTTTGTTGGCAATCCAGAAAAAAAAATGAAATTCCAAAATGGGGCTATAGGATTATCTAATCTCGGAAATACTTGCTATTTTAACGCTGCAATTCAAAATTTAAAAAATGTTTATCTTTTAACTTTATATTTACTAAAAAATTATAATAGTTTTAATGCAAATGAATTTGCTTATAAATATTGTGAATTAATTATAAATTTGATAAATCAAAATATTTATCAATGGTATGACCCAAGAAAATTTTTTAATAAATTAGCTGAAAAAGCACCTATATTCCGTTTTGGAGAACAAAGTGATAGTAATTTTTGTGTTACATATATTTTAAGTATTCTAGAAAAAGAAACAAAAATTTATTTAGGTGAAAAACCATTTAAAAAAATAAAAATAATTAATAATAATTATTTTAATAATGATGAAATAAGAATTTTTAATGATTTTATGAATATATTTTATGAAAAAAGAAATTCATGTATTACAGACATTTTTTACGGATTCCAAGAATATATTATTAAATGCAATTATTGTAATTATTCCAAATATACTTTTCAAGGTTTTAGTGTATTAAATTTATCTATCATAAAATCAAATTATATACATATTAATTCTTTAAGTGAATGTATAAAATATTATATGCAAGTACAAAATCATATCAATGAAAATGGATTTTGTTGTCCAAATTGTAATGGATATAATATATCAACAAATACACGTATTATTTCTTTACCAAAAGTTCTTATAATAAATTTTAAAAGAATAGGTGAAGGCAATTATTATAATCATAATGTTGAAATTCTTGAAGAATTAAAAATTAGAAATTTAGTAGACAATGAATTTTATGAATATACATTAATAGGATTTATAAAACATTATGGCGATGGATATTCTGGACATAATTTTGCTATTTGTAAAAATTTTTTTGATAATAAATGGTATGAATATAATGATTCAAAAGTTAGTGATATTTGGAATACATTTAATATTAGAGAAAATAAAATTGATTATTCTGGCTCATTTATGTTTTTTTATATTAAAAAAAATTTTAATATTAATGAAAATGAAAAAAAATTAATTATTAATTTAGCAAATAATTTTAATTAATATTTTAATAATATATATATATATTTATATTTATTTATCTTTAAATAATTATTTAATATATTAAAATTTCAATTATTGGGGATTGGGGATTGGGGATTGGGGATTGGGGATTGGGCCCAATCCCCAATCCCCAATCCCCAATCCCCAATCCCCAATCCCCATTATATAAAATTATTTTTAAATAATAATTAAAATAATAATAAAAATAATATAAAAATTATTAATAAAATAATTATTAAAATAATTCATAAAATAATTAATAAAATTTTATTTTAAATTTTATTTAATTAATGGACAATTTGATAAAACAATAAGAAAGCCTTATCAATTTCAGGATAACCTCTAATTGATTCAACCTTACTATCATTAAATTCATACCATTTTTGATCAAAAATATTCTTAGTATAAGCTATATTATGGCCATCATTAGCATTACCATAATGTTTAATAAACCCTATTAATTCATATTCCATATTAAATTTTTTTAATTTTTCAATATCCCTAGTTTTAAGTCTAAATGGAATATCAACATCATGAGTATAAAGACTGTTATCTCCAACTTTTTTTAAATTTATAATTAAAATAGGAGATAATTTAACTAAACTCATAACATGAGATATCGTTCTTCTTCCACAATAAGAACAAACAAAATCTTTATCACCTTTTTTATCTTTGGTAAATAAATAAGAATTAATACATTGTTCTAAACTTTTAAGTTTTGTTTTTCCATCTATTATTGGTAAAAATAAAACATTATTTCCTTGAAAAGATATTTTAGCTTCATTACATCCTGAACAAATTAATTCACTCATTTGATAATGATAAAACAAATCATGAATAATCGAATTATTTTTTGATTCAAATTTTTCCATAAATTTTTTAAGACCTTCTAATTCTTTATTATTTAGATTTAAAAAAGAAAATTCTGTTATATTTGTAGAATTTTTTTTTGATGATGGAAGTATTTTTTGTAAATATGAAAATAAATAAATTAAAAAGAAAGTTGAATCATTACTATTTCTTCCTTCAAATCTTGTATATATTTTACTAAAATTTGATTTAAATTCAGTAATACTAATTGAATTTTTTTTAGAATAAAATAATGAATAAATAAGGTTTTTTAAAGATGATAATATATCATCATTATTTTCAATATTCAAAATTATTTCAGAAAATTCTTTTATATTTTTTAAAATTTGAATAACTGAACTCATATAACAATTAAGTTCTTTATTAATAATTCCAACTTTTCCATTTCCATTTTTAATTATAATATTATTTTTATTATAATTTTCTTCTTCTTCTTCTTCTCTATTTATATTTTGTTCTTTATTAAATAAATTATTTTTATTTATTTCTTTATCTTCTGTTTTATTTTCATTTGAAAAATTAACATCAGAAATAATATTTTTAATTTGATCAAATTTTTTTTCATAATATAAAATTTTTTCATCTTTTTCTTTAATTAATTTTTCTATGTCATCATTTTTTTTCTTTTCATTTTCTAAAGATTTTTCATAACATAAATTTTGTTTTTCAAGATTATTAATTAATTCTTTTTTTTTATTTATTTCATCAATATAACTATTATTCTCTTTTTTTGTAATTTTTAATATATTCGATATTTTTTCTTTATCTATATTTAATTTATTAATTTCTTTTTCTTTCTCATTAAGTTGTAATTCATATTTATTTTTTTCTATTTTCATATTTTTTATTAATTTTTCATTATTTTTAATTTCTGTCTTAAAAGTATTTTCTTTTTCTTTTAAATTATTTTTTAATTTTTCTATTTCTTTTTCTAGTTTTTCTTTTAATTCTTTTATATTTTTATTTTCATTTTTTAATTCGTCAAATTTTTTGTTTAAAGTATTAAATTTATTTTCTATATTTTCTTTTTCTTTTAAATTATTTTTTAATTTTTCTATTTCTTTTTCAATTTTTTCTTTTAATTCTTTTATATTTTTATTTTCATTTTTTAGTTCATTATATTCTTTATTTTCAACATTAAATTTATTTTCTATATTTTCTTTCTCTTTTAAATTATTTTTTAATTTTTCTATTTCTTTTTCAAGTTTTTCTTTTAATTCCTTTATATTTTTATTTTCATTTTTTAATTTTTCTATTTCATGTACAAAATTATTTTCTATATTTTCTTTCTCTTTCAAATTATTTTTTAATTTTTGAATTTCTTTTTCAAATTTTTCCTTCGACTCCTTTAAATTTTTATTTTCTTTTATCAATAAAGAATAATAATCTTCATTAGTAATATAATCATCACCTGAAATATCTCCATAATTTTCTTGTAAATAACCATTTTTATAATTTAATTTTGATTCTTCTTGAAATTCATATTTTCTACCATATTTATTTCTTGGATAATAATAATAATTATATGAACTATTTTTATAATGTTTATTATGGGTATAATCGTTATTATTTTCATTTGATGAAAAGTCTTGTCTATTTCTTTTATGTTGGTTATAAGACATTGGTAAATATAAAAATATTTCTCTTATATATTTCGTTATGTTTAAAATAGTTAAACATCATAAGATTAGCAAAAATAGTTAAGATGATTTTTTTTTATATTTATTCATTATTATATTATTAAATTTAATAGTATGAAAATATTAATTATGGATACTTCAGGTAAATCTGAATATATTGAAGTAAATGAAGATGAAACTGTTAAAAATCTAAAAGAAAAATTAGCCAATAAAAAGGGAATAAATACAGAAATAAAATTACATTATGGTGGACAAATTCTCAATGACAATGATAAAATTTCTTCATGTGATATTATGCAAGATGATCCAGTTCTTTATCTACTTTCATTTAGAGGAGGGAAATAATTTTCATTATATAAATGTATTTATATTATATGTTAAAAATATTTCTTTTAATTTAATTAACAAAAATATTCGCATTTATTTTTTATATAATTATTATTATTTTTTAATTCGGAAAAATTTTGTTTATTCCGTATAATAATTAAATTATTTTAATTTTAATAAAAATAAAATTCCGGTAAATTAGAATATTTTTTTCCGCAAAACAATTAAAAATAATAAAATTATAAATT
>Ga0247609_10005616_pt1 | contig 12268 bp, 10 predicted proteins | sample 172DNAGHGlowgp2_FD_193487 | JGI IMG/M metagenome (GOLD analysis project Ga0247609, IMG submission 193487) | Sheep rumen microbial communities from Palmerston North, Manawatu-Wanganui, New Zealand - 1728 DNA GHGlow gp2 | ecosystem: Host-associated > Mammals > Digestive system > Stomach > Rumen ... | reverse complement strand
GTTTAGGTATAACAGTTATCAGGGCAGTGTGTGGCTTTCTTCTGCCAATGTGGCGGTGGGTAAGATGTATGAGTTAGAGAGCGATGTTACTTCTTTTTTCAGTATGACGCGCGCTAATGAGGAACTCACCCTGCGTAATTTCTATTTGGAACGTCAGGTTGACCAGCTGCGTCGGCTCTATACCGAGGTAACCCATGATACCACGGTAACAGAGCGTCAGCAACTTCAGTTCCTCAGCCAATATAAACTCATTCCTGCCAAAGTGGTAGCCAATACCGTTCACAAACCTGATAATCTGATGACGATTGACAAGGGTGCTGCCGATGGTGTTGAAGTGAACATGGGCGTGGCAAGTGGTAATGGTGTCGTAGGTGTGGTGTATCTTGTTTCCGAGCATTACTCGGTGGTGATTCCCGCCCTGAATACGACGATGTCGCGCATCAGTTGTTCTATCCGGAATAGCAATTATTTTGGCTATATGCGATGGAATGGGAAAGATCCTGCCATAGCCTATTTGGAAGATGTGCCTCGTCATGCCCGTTTCAAGAAAGGAGAATGGGTCGTTACCAGCGGTTATTCTTCCATCTTTCCCTCCGGTGTGTTGGTGGGACAAATAGAGAAGGTGTTTAATTCAGCCGATGGCTTGTCATATAAGTTGCAGTTGCGTCTGAGTACCGATTTCAGTTGTCTTCGTGATGTCTGTGTCATCAGTGACAAACGTGTTGCCGAGCAGGCTAAGCTTTTGGAAGCTGCTCGCGACTCTATGGCGCTGACCAATAGAGATAGGTAGTAAACATTAGTAATAAAGAATAAAGGGGTGTCAGTAGATTTATTCAAACGTCTGGGATGGTTCGTCGTCCTATGTGTGGCTCAGGTGTTGATTCTGAACCATATCCATCTCTTTAATTTTGCCATTCCGTTGTTGTATGTCTATTTTACTATTACCTTCCGTCGTGGTACGCCGAAATGGATGATCTTATTGTGGAGCTTTGCATTAGGATTGGCAATTGATGTGTTCTCCAATACCCCCGGTTTGGCTTCTGGTTCCATGACACTGATAGCTGTTATCCAGCCTTATCTGTTAGAACTGTTTGTTCCACGCGATTCTGCTGAGAATCTGGAAGTGTCGATTTCAACCCTTGGCATCAGCAAGTTCATTATCTTTAGTGCGGTTCTGCTGGTAGTCTATTGTCTGGTGTTCTTTGCCTTGGAGGCATTCAGCTTCTACAATTGGCAGTATTGGTTAGCATGTGCTGGTGCCAGTTCGCTGCTGACATTTGTTCTGATGATGGCAATCGAAAGTGTTCGTAAGAAGTGAAGGATAAGAACGATCTTGCTGAAAGAAAGTATGTTATTGGTGCGGTGGCCATCTTTATTATGGTCGTCTATATCATCCGTCTTTTTACGCTCCAGATTACCAGTGATGACTATAAGAAGAGTGCCGACTCAAATGCCTTCCTGAAGAAGGTGGATTTTCCGTCGCGTGGTAATATTACCGACCGAAATGGCAAGTTGCTGGTCTTTAATCAACCTGCCTATGACATTATGGTGGTGATGAATGAGGCGAAGGATCATCTGGACACCCTTGATTTGTGTAAGGCCCTGAATATCACGCGAGAGGAGTTCGACCACAGAATGGCGACTATCAAGGATAAATCGAAAAATCCAGGCTATTCTCGTTTCACGCAGCAGTTGTTCCTGCCTCAGTTAAGCGACAAGGACTTTAGTATCTTCCAGGAGAAAATGTTCCGTTTCCCCGGTTTTTATGTACAGCGACGTAGCATTCGTCAATATCAGTATAACCTGGCGGCTCATGTTCTAGGTGATGTGGCTGAGGTGTCACCAGCCGACATAGAGGAAGATGACTACTACCAGCCCGGCGACTATATCGGGAAGTTAGGTGTTGAGCGTTCTTACGAGAAACAACTGCGTGGTGAAAAAGGTATTCAGATTCTGTTGCGTGACGCTCATGGACGTATCCAAGGACGTTATATGAATGGTGCCTTGGACCGTAAGCCTGTGCCGGGAAAGAACCTAACGCTGAGTATCGATTATGAATTGCAGGCATTGGGAGAACGGCTGATGGAGGGAAAGATCGGCAGTATCGTGGCTATCGAGCCATCTACTGGCGAAGTATTGTGCATGGTCTCTTCGCCCTCTTATGATCCGCGAATGATGGTGGGACGTGAACGCAGTAAGAATCATCGCATTCTGAGTCAGGATCAGTGGAAACCCTTACTCAACCGTAGTATTATGGGTCTTTATCCTCCGGGCTCCACCTTCAAGACATCGCAGGGTCTCACTTTCCTTTCTGAAGGTGTCATTACTCCGTCTACCCCTTATCCTTGTGGACATGGTTTCAACTTCAAAGGACTGCATGTGGGTTGTCACGGTCATGCCTCTCCATTGGCCATCGTACCCGCCCTCAGTACTTCGTGCAATGGTTTCTTCTGTTGGGGACTTTACCACATGATCAATACCAATATTTCCAAATATGGAACGGTGCAGAATGCGATGAATGTCTGGCGCGATTATATGGTTAGTATGGGATTTGGTTATAAGTTGGGTATCGACCTCCCTGGTGAGAAGCGTGGCCTGATTCCTAATGCCCAGTTCTACGATAAGGCCTATAAAGGCTCTTGGAATGGTCTGACCGTCATATCTATTTCTATCGGACAGGGTGAGGTGCTGTTGACGCCTCTTCAGATTGCCAATCTTGGTGCGACGATAGCTAACAGAGGTTATTACTATGTTCCTCATGTGGTGAGAAAAGTGCAAGGAGAACCTCTTGATACTGCCTTTACCCGTCGTCATTTCACGAAGGCTGATCGTAAAGCCTACGACTATGTGGTACAGGGTATGCGCTCTTCAGCTATGGGTGGTACTTGTAAGGCTTTGGCCCGTTATGATTTCATGGCCTGTGGAAAAACGGGTACAGCTCAGAACCGAGGCCATGACCACTCGGTGTTCATGGGATTTGCACCGATGGACAATCCGAAGATTGCCGTAGCGGTATATGTGGAGAATGGCGGATGGGGTGCCACCTATGGCGTACCTATCGGTGGACTGATCATGGAGAAGTTTATTAACGGAAAACTGTCCGAAGCCTCAGAGAAGAAGGCAACGGAATTCCAGAACAAACGAATAGCGTATGGCTCAGCAGACAGATAAACACCCCAGCGTATTACGTTCCATTGACTGGTGGACAATTCTGATATATCTGGGATTGCTCATTTTTGGCTGGGTCAGCGTTTGCGGTGCCAGTTATACCTATGGTGAGACTGATATCTTTAGCCTGGATAGTCGCTCGGGTATGCAGATCGTCTGGATTGGCACTTCCATTGTCTTAGGTCTGATAATCCTGTTGCTGGATAATCGTTTCTATGACACCTTCGCCTATCTGATATTCACCGTTTTATTGCTATTGCTGATAGCCACCATCTTCAATCCCCATACCATCAAGGGGTCTCGATCCTGGCTAGTTATGGGTCCTTTGCGCGTGCAACCAGCGGAATTTGCGAAGTTTGCAACGGCATTGGCATTGGCAAAACTGATGAGTACCTACGGATTTGATATCCGACGATGGAAAGACTTTGCCATTGCACTGGCCTTTATCTTCTTGCCTATGATCTGTATCGTACTACAGCATGAGACAGGCTCGGCATTGGTTTATCTGGCGTTCTTCCTGATGTTATATAGAGAAGGCATGTCAGGCAGTCTGCTTTTTACAGGTGTTGCCATGGTGATCTATTTTGTGATAGGCATCCGTTTTGCAGATACAATGCTATTGTATACCCCGACGTCAGTTGGCAAGTTCGTGGTGTTATTGCTGATACAGTTATTCTCGGGTCTGATGGTCTTTTCCTATTGTAATAACAAGAAAGATGGCATTCGTGTCATTCTTGCCTGCTTGGGTATTACGGTGATATTCCTATTGTTTTCACTATATGTGATACCTTTTGATATTGTCTATGTGCAGTTGGTGACAACAGCGTTGATGATAGGTTATCTGTTATGGCAGGGTGTGGCAACTCGTGTGCGTAATTATTTGTGGATTGCCTTGTTTTCTTTTGGCTCGATCGTGTTCTTCAGTGGTGCCGACTATGTGCTGAATAATGTTTTGGAGCGCCACCAACGGGTGCGTATTAATGTGCTGTTAGGACTTGAAGAAGACCTGAAGGGTGCAGGTTATAACGTGCATCAGAGTCAGATTGCGATTGGCTCGGGCGGTATTGAGGGAAAGGGTTTCCTCAATGGAACCCAGACGAAGTTGAAGTATGTGCCGGAACAGGATACTGACTTTATCTTCTGTACGGTCGGAGAAGAGGAAGGCTTTGTCGGCTCTGCCAGTGTATTGTTGCTTTTCTTAGCATTGATTTTGCGTTTGATTTATCTTTCAGAACGACAACCCTACCGTTTCGGACGGGTGTATGGCTATTCGGTGCTAAGCATCTTCCTGTTCCACGTGTTTATCAATGTGGGAATGGTGCTGGGACTGACCCCTGTGATTGGTATCCCTTTGCCGTTCTTCAGCTACGGCGGCTCGTCGCTATGGGGCTTCACCATCCTGCTGTTTATTTTCCTGCGTATTGATGCCAGTCGGCATCTCGCTCGATCTTGATTCCGATGTCTGTTACGCCAGGCATGATTTCCCGTTTCATATTGTGCTTGACATTGATATGAAGGGAATCGCCTTTTGCCAGACGGATGGTATTCACATGGAAGATGTATTGATAGTGATTGATTCCTGTGCCTTTGATGGAGCCTCTCTTGTCAATCAGTTTACAGTTTAAGGTGTCGTTATGACGGTAGCCCGAAGGCAGGACTGTTTGCTGTACAATCAGGCACAGTCCCTGAAACGGATAGTCCTCATTGATCCTGAGCCCCAGTTCCTCTTTGTAATAACCGGCCTCTCTGACAGGTGGAATGCCAAAGCTGATCGTATCATTCTTCTCCCATCCTGTTGAGGGGGTGGGTTCGTAATGACTATAGATAGGCAGACGGTTGCATGAGGTGAAAACGCATGCAACCGCCAACATCCATCCGATGATGACCTGCCTGTAAGGTTTAAGCATCGCCTTTCTTGTTGTTTTCTGCTTTCTGAGGGGCATTGCTACCGCTCTTCTTCTTTTTCTTCTTTTTCTTGGTTTTATCGAAACGGCTGATATCACCCCCAGCCAAGTCTACATGCTGTTTCACTGGCTTCTGGTGTCCGTCCTCCTGCAACGAAGCGGGTTTCTCACCTTTTCGGTTCATCTCGATAATCTCCTTGGCACGTGCGGCGCTGATTGTTTCAAGATTGGCGGCGATATTTTTGTCCGTCGAGTAGGTGACAATCTCAGCGAGAATATCACTTTTGAAGAGATAATAGTCTGCATCGAGGGTCTGTAAGACCACATCTTTGCCTGGCAACTTCCGGCTGGCTTCCATATAATCGTCTACCTCATAGTTCAGACAACACTTCAGTTTGGCACACATACCGGCGAGTTTCTGTGGATTCAATGAGATATCCTGAAAACGTGCAGCGTTGGTGGATACGGATACGAAGTTCTTCATCCAGGTAGCACAGCAAAGCTCACGACCACAGGGGCCTGTACCACCAATGCGTCCTGCTTCCTGACGGGCACCAATCTGTTTCATCTCGATGCGTACATGGAAAGCAGCTGCCAAATCCTTGATGAGCTGACGGAAGTCGACACGCTCGTCGGCGATATAATAGAAGATAGCCTTGTTGCCATCACCCTGATACTCCACATCTCCGATTTTCATATCGAGTCCCAATCCCTTGGCAATAACACGGCTTTCAATCATCGTAGAGTGCTCACGGGCCTTGGCCTCGTGGAACTTCTGCATGTCAATCTCGCGGGCAATGCGGTAGACGCGCTTGATATCGTCGGCAGATTTCAGATTCGCCTTCTTGATCTGGAGTTTCACTAAACGGCCTGTCAGCGTCACCACACCAATGTCGTGACCAGGGCTGGCCTCTACGGCTACTATATCGCCTTTCTTCAAAGGCAGGTTGTTAACGTTGTGGTAATAGCCTTTACGTGTATGCTTGAACTGAACTTCCACCAGGTCTGTATCATCAGCATTGCCAGGTATATCGGCCAGCCAGTCGTAGGTGTTCAGTTGTCGGTCTTGACGACCCACAGCCTGATGGCAGAGTCCTCTGTCACAACCTACGCGTATGGGTAATTCTTTTGTTTTCTCTTCCATATGATTTATGATTCTGTTATTTCTGTAAAAGCAGCACGATTATCTGCAAGGCCAGGTCGAAGAATACGATCTTGGCATTGGCATTCTGCCCGATATCGCGGATAGCCCGATTGGCCAGTTCTGAAATGGCCAGGATGTTATTCTCGTTGATGAAGCGGGCGAAGTTCCTGGCAAAGTCCTCTTCTTTCTGAGTCATGTAGGTCAACTCTTCCTGATGGAAGTTGTACATGAAGTTCTCACGATTCATTCTCAGGAAATAGCTCAGCCATCGCTTTTGCTTCTCGCGTCCATAGCCTGCCATCGTCTCACTCCATTTGCGCAGGTCCTTGATCTTGCGCTGATAGGCTAACCGCATCAGTGAGATATACATGTCGAGAAACAATTCGTTCTCAGAACCTATTTGGAGTTCTTCGAGTGCACTCAACCAGTTGCCGTTTGCCAGACGACCGATACGATGTGCATCTGCTTCGTTGATACCCCGCTTTTCTACGAGGGCCTGAATCAGGCTCTCATCATCAATCTTCTTGATATCGATGCGCTGTACACGGCTGCGGATGGTCTCCAACAGCTTGTCAGGCTCTTCGCAGACCATAATGAATACCGTCCGCTGTGGTGGCTCCTCAATGAGCTTCAGCAGTTTGTTGGCGCATTCTATGTTCATGCGCTCGGGTAGCCAGATAATGCTGACCTTATAGCCACCCTGGCTGGATTTGAGCGACAGCTTGCGCACCAGATCGTCACTTTCGCCAGCTGTGATGATGGCTTGCTGGTTCTCTCCTCCCATCGCTTGCATCCACAGGTCCATCGTAAAATAAGGGCCTCCCATAATGAGTTCATGCCACTCTTTGGCAAAGTCGTCACTCACAGGTTTGTGCTCAGCACTCATCGAGGGCAATTTGATGGTTGGGTAGGTGAAATGGAGGTCGGGGTGCTCCAGCTTGTCGAGCATAGCTTTCGACGAGGGACTGCCATCGTCCAATATCGAACAACCGAAGGCCATCGCTAAGGCCATCTTGCCGGCACCCATAGGACCGCAGAGCATCAGAGCATGGGGCAGACGGCCTTCTTGTGCCATCTGCATCAACCGCTCCTGCGCCTCTTTCTGTCCTATCACCTCACTGAAAGTCATTTCTATAGTAATCTCTTTACCACTTCTGCCACAGAGTCTACTGCCGAAACGGTGTAGAAATGGATGTTGTTAACACCATGAGCATAGAGGCCACGGCATTGTTCTGTCGTCCATTCGATGCCTAACTCTCGGGCATCATCGTCGGTCTTGCACTTCACAATCTCCTTGGCAAGCGGCTCAGGAATATCACAGTGGAAGGTCTTGGGCACAACTGTCAATTGCGACAGTTTTGCCAGTGGTTTGATACCCGGGATGATGGGAATAGTAATGCCCATGGCCTGTGCCTTCTCCACAAAGGAGAAATATTTCTCGTTGTCATAGAACAATTGTGTCACGGCATATTGGGCTCCGAGATCCTGTTTCTGTTTCAAATATTCCATGTCACGCTCCAGGTTGGGCGATTCCTCATGTTTCTCCGGATAGCAGGCCACGCCGTAGTCGAATGGCTTTCCTGGGGTCTTGATGGGCGTGCCGTCGGCAAAGAATCCCTCATTGAAACGTTTCACCTGCTGAATCAGTTCCGTAGTGTGGGTATGACCACCGGGAGTCGGTACAAACCGACTGTCTTCCTTGGCCTTGTCACCACGCAACAGGAGCAGGTCGCTGATGCCCAGGAATTGCAGGTCGAGCAACTCGTATTCGATATCCTCGATAGTGGCACCACTGCAGATGACGTGCGGCTGCACGGGGATATGATATCTCTGCTGGATAGCAGCGGCGATGGCTATCGTGCCAGGACGGCGACGGATGCGCTGCCGCTCAAACTGTCCGTTTTCTAATTCCCTATAGACAAACTCTGAATGGTGGGTTGTGATGTTTATATAAGCAGGATCGAACTCCTTCAACTTATCGATATCGGCAAAAAGCTTCAGCGTGCCAGTCCCTTTTAGCGGGGGAAGCACCTCGAAGGAGAATCGTCTGCGGTCTTTATCTAAGTTCAGTATACTCATATTTCGGTGCAAAGGTAGTGTAAATCGAGCGAAATACAAAATAAATTTATATTTATTTTTATTTCCGAGATGCAGTCTGCCTTCGAGACAAAGACTCAAAGGGATATAAAAATCCCCGAATTGCTTGGCAGTTCGGGGATTATTCACTGTTCGTAATTATTTCTTCACTTTATACAGTCTGAAGGACAGGGCTGGCACGTCATCCAGCAGAAGGGTAGCCTTTTTGCTGGCATCGAGTTTCAGCGTGCCGTTCTTCGGCGTAATCTTCTCGGGATTGTCGAGCGTGTTCTCGTCATCCATGCCATTATGCGAGAGGGTGATGGTCTGTGCCGTACGCTCGCCCTTCATACCATTCAACTGGATACTGATGGGCTGAGCTGTCTTCGAGGTGTTGACCACTTTAATGATCACTTCGCCCGTATGATTGTCCAAAACCGAAGAAGCGAAAAGTCCGTCCTGACCTTCCTGTCCGGCCACAGGCTTCTTGTCCATCGTCAGCGACAGCACGTTAGTACCCTTGTTCATGGCAAAAAGCTGCTGTACATAGTAACTCACTGACTTGAACATACGGAGATTGTCGAACCAAATGGCATCCGGACGCCACTGCCAGCCCTCTACATGTGCGAAGAGTGGGGCATAGGTGGCCATGTGCACAATATCAGCATTGCGCTCAATACCCGTCATGTGGGCTGCCTCTAATAATGAAGTGTAATAGTGGTTCCACTTGTGATTGTTGCTACCGTGACAAGCATATTCGCCGGCGAACACCTTCGGACCCTTGCGGTCGTAGCTGTCATAACGCAGGCCATGCGAGAGGAACCACTGTTCGTTACGGTAGTAGTGCTCGTCGTAGAGGTCTACCTTCAACTCCTTCATGCGAGGCTGCAACAGGTCGAAGTCCCAGCCCTCGGAATTGGGTCCTGTAGTGCCGATGAGTTTGAGGTTGGGATATTTGGCGCGAAGGGCAGCGTTGAATTTCTTCAGGCGCTCTGTAAAGACAGGACCGTAGCCACCATGCTGCTCGTCGTAGTCCCACTGCTCATTACCAACACCGAGATATTTCAGGTTGAAGGGCTCTGGATGGCCCATGTCGGCACGTACCTTACCCCATTTCGAGTCCACTGGTCCATTGGCAAATTCCACGAGGTCGAGGGCATCCTGGATATAGCTGTCCAGGTTGTCGAGGGCTACGTGTACACCAGGTTTCGTGGGGTCGGGATTCTGGAACTGGCAGCTCAGGCCACAGCTGATCACAGGGAGAGCCTCACAGCCGAAGTCCTCGCAGAGTTGGAAGAACTCGAAGAAACCGAGGCCGTAGCTCTGGAAATAATCAGGGTAGAAACGGTGACCGAAGGTGTAGTGCCAGCGGTTTTCGTTCAGCGGGCGGTTCTCAACCGGGCCTACGCTATTCTTCCACTGGTAGCGGCTCTCCAGATCAGTTCCCTCTACGATGCAACCGCCGGGGAAGCGGAATACACCGGGGTGCATGTCAAACAGGGCCTGCGCCAGGTCTTTGCGCATACCGTTCTCACGACCTTTCCATGTGTCGGTGGGGAAGAGAGATATATGCTCCACGTCGGTGGTTGCCTTGTCGCCAGCCAAGAAAATACGCAAAGCGCCCTTGGCCTCTGTGTGGGGAGCCTTTAGCGTGGCTGTGTATTTCTTCCAGTCCTTTCCGCTGATGTCGACTTTTACTGTCGCGAAACGCTGGTCTTCCCCCATCGTGTCATTGTCTACGAAACTCACTTCGAGTGTCGATTTGCCACCTTCTGGACAGCGGGCCCAAAGCGAGAGACGGTAGGTGGCGTCTTTCTTTACGGCAATGCCGAAGAATCCTTCGTTCTCCAGACCTGTAAATTTGTCGCGGTGACCGGCGTAGGCAAGGCGTACGTAGTGGGGATTGCGCTCGAAAGGACCGTCGTTGCGCACCTCGAACTTTCCGTAGGCGCGCCAACCCATCAGACTTTGGGGGAATTCAAACGAGCGGTTCTTCACCATCTCGGCATACAGGCCACCGTCGGCAGCGTAGTTGATATCCTCAAAGAAGATACCATACATGGTCGACTGAACAGGGGCGCCGACCTTTTTAGTGTTCACTTCCATCACATGGCTCTGTGCAGACATAGTGAGGGTGGAGACGAGGGTCAGAAAACTGACTGAAAACTTTAATTTCATGCTTTTTTTGATTATTTGTTTAAGTAAATACGTTTTCTGATGCAAAATTAGTTAAAAAAAAGATGAAATACTTGTTTTTTCAAATTTAAGTTGTAATTTTGTGAATTATTAAGAGAAAAATGAGTCTAAAAAACTATCTATTGCTAAAAAAGAGAGTGGTATGAAGAAAATTTTAGTAGCGGAAGACAATGACAGCAACTTTGTCCTGATGACTTACATCTTGAAAAAGTATTATGCTTATGAGCGTGCCAGAAATGGCAAGGAGGCAGTGGAGTTGGCTCAGGCCAACAACTACGATATAGTGCTGATGGACATCAAGATGCCTGTTATGGATGGCTTGGAAGCTACGAAAGCCATCAAAGAGAAAAAGCCTGACCTTCCCGTAATAGCTCTGACGGCAAACGCTTTTGATAGTGACCGTCAGTTGGCTATGCAGGCTGGATGCATTGATTTCCTGTCAAAGCCGGTAAGTAGCGACCTATGTATTAAGACCATCCGTAAGTATCTTGGGGAATAGCGGATGAAGTATTGTTGAAACAAAAAAAGGACACTACGGTGTCCTTTTTTGTTGTAAGGAAGTGATCCGTTTGGGGCTCGAACCCAAGACCCCAACATTAAAAGTGTTGTGCTCTACCGACTGAGCTAACGGATCTACCTTAATGCTTTTTTGTTCGAAAGCGGCTGCAAAGGTAGGCATATTTTTTGAAACAGCCAAATTTATTCGGATGTTTTTTTCTTTTTTGCCTTTTTATCCTTTTACTTTTTTACCTTTTCTTCTTCAATCGCCTTCTGGTAGCACTCCCGACACAGAGGCTCATATTCCTGTGTCTCTCCGAGTAGTACGCGCTTGTCGTTCTGCACGGTACGATGGCTCACGTATGCCAGGTTCCCGCATTTCACACAGATGGCATGCACTTTCGTCACATCGTCGGCAATGGCACAGAGCGCTGGCATCGGCCCGAAGGGAATACCCTTGAAATCCATGTCCAGGCCGGCAATGATCACGCGCACACCGCGATTAGCCAATTCGTTGCATACCTCTACCAGTCCGTCGTCGAAGAACTGAGCTTCGTCGATGCCCACCACGTCGATATTCGATGTCAGCAGCAGAATGCTTGCTGATGAGTCGATGGGCGTCGACTGGATATGCTTCTGGTCGTGGCTTACCACATCTTCTTCAGAATACCTGACATCGATGGCGGGCTTGAATATCTCCACCCGCTGTTTGGCAAACTGTGCACGCCGCAGCCTTCTGATCAGCTCTTCCGTCTTTCCGGAGAACATCGATCCGCACACCACTTCTATTCTGCCTGGGCGATGAGACTCGCCAGAGATAATTTCTGCCATTTTCTTCTTAATTTTGATGCAAAAGTACAAATACGTTTTAAAAATTGCAAAGATTTTAGTCTTTTTTTTGTCTGTTATGATAATTTGGACTATATTTGCGGCCGATTATGGGCATATTATATATTGTACCCACGCCTGTGGGGAATATGGAAGATATGACTTTTCGCGCCGTTCGCATTTTGAAAGAGGTGGATTTGGTGTTGGCAGAGGATACTCGCACGTCGGGTATCTTGCTCAAGCATTATGAAATCAAGAATGCCCTGATGTCACATCACAAGTTTAATGAGCATGGTACGAGTGCTGGCATCGTCAACCGCTTGCAGGTGGGAGAGAATGTCGCCCTCATCAGCGATGCAGGCACTCCCGGTATCAGCGATCCAGGTTTCTTCCTGGTCCGTGAGGCCGTCAGGGCTGGCATCGAGGTGCAGTGCCTGCCTGGCGCAACGGCTTT
>Ga0247609_10005613_pt1 | contig 12272 bp, 12 predicted proteins | sample 172DNAGHGlowgp2_FD_193487 | JGI IMG/M metagenome (GOLD analysis project Ga0247609, IMG submission 193487) | Sheep rumen microbial communities from Palmerston North, Manawatu-Wanganui, New Zealand - 1728 DNA GHGlow gp2 | ecosystem: Host-associated > Mammals > Digestive system > Stomach > Rumen ... | reverse complement strand
ATTTCGTGACAATTAACGTTAAAATGATATGAATCATGAAATTTCTTTTACCGCTTGCTCAACTGTCTGGCAAATGAAATCAATTTGTGTTTCTGTAAGTGCGGCGTACATCGGCAGGGTAATCTCGTGGTCTGTCACATACTCAGTCTGGGGCAGCACAGCGGGATAATCCTTGTATATGGAAAATCTGTGTACAGCGGGATAATGTACACTGGTCTGGATGCCTGCTGCATGTATCTTGTCACGAATAGCATCGCGATAAGCCGTATCGCCCTTAGTTAATACCACAGGCATGATGTAATTGCTGACAAACTCCTTGTTGTCGGCAAAGGGCACTATCACATCCTTCACGTTGGCCAGTTGCTCCACATAACGCTGACGCACCTTTATACGGGTGTCAAGATCAGCAGGGAGTTTTTTCAACTGCTCAATAGCGATAGCAGCACGAATGTCGTCCATGCGGTAGTTATAGCCTAATTCAAGAATGTCGTAAGTTGTTGCATGTCCGCTGGCGCGTTGGTAGGACATAGTCGTCATGCCATGCGAGCGTAACAGACGGGCTTTTCTGGCCATCTCCTCGTTATTGGTGACAAACATGCCGCCTTCACCTGTGGAGATATTCTTGTTGGAGAAGAAACTGAAAGCAGCGCAGTCACCAAGAGTTCCAAGTTTCTTACCCTTATACTCCGAGAGTGGTCCATGACAAGCATCCTCTATTACCTTGAGGTTATGCTTGTGAGCTATTGCCATAATCTCATCCATGTGAGCAGGGAATCCTGCCATGTGAACGACCACAATTGCCTTGGTATTAAGAGTAATCTTCTTCTCGATTTCCTTCGGGTCGATGTTGATATGTTCAGGACCGATAATGTCACAAAACACAGGTGTTGCTCCTACATAACGAATGCAATTCACCGAAGCGGCAAATGTCAGAGATGGGACAAGCACCTCATCCCCAGGGCCGAGACCACATACCTTGCAACACACATGCAAGGCAGCAGTGCAGTTGGTCATGCTCACCGCATAACCCACCTTCCACATCTCGACGAACATCTGTTCCAATTGTTCATTTTTCGGGCCTGTGGAAATCCAACCCGATTTAATGGTATCGTAAGCCGCTTGGGCTTCTCGTTTGTCAAAGTTTAAATTAAAAAGTGGAATTTCGTATGACATATTTAATCTCTATTTATCTTTTCCTTTAGTTAACTCAAAAATAGTATTATTCTTTATTTTGTTCTTAAGCAGTTTATCAATAGGTTTGTATAATAACAATCGTAGCTGATCAATAGCAATACTTGCACAAAAAACTAGGAATATCGCCAGCGCCCAATAAACTACGACACGTATTCCTGAATAATTTGTGTAAAGAAAAAGAAACTGTTTCTTATATAAGAAGAAAATTGCTTGGTGACCAAACAAGCAGGCCAAGGTGGACTTGGCTATGTGATTTACGAAGCTAGACTCGCCCAAATTCATTCGTACAAAAGACATTAAGAAGGCCACCGATGATAGAATAACCAACGGATTCTCGTATGCCATAACAAATCGGAATGTACTAGCGCCTGAGTGACCCATTTTTGCAAACGAATAGAGCATTGTTGCTAGCGCCATCGAACAAAACAGGTATATCAAGAAACTTGTTTTCTTAAACCAATTTGGCAAGCCGTGCAAACGGATAGCCCGAGCTAACAAATACAATACGACAAATGATAAGACAGAATATCCTTTCTGCGATCCAATCTTAACATCAGGATATGGCGGCAGCCAATCGAACCATATTTCAAAAAAAACAGCAGAGCAATCATCACCCACAACTTCCTTTTACTCACAGAATCGCAAAATAAATTAAGGATTGGGGAAAACAGAAGCAATCCAATATATGATACAATAAACCAATTAGATGAAGTAATAAAAAAACAATACCTATACCCAATTTCTTGTTCAAAAACATATCTACATACAATCCGAATAGCTATCCAATACAGACAAAAGAAAGCCAAGTTAATAAACGTGGTTTTCTTCGGAAAAACAGAGAAATATCCTGTTATCATCACAAAAACATTGACACCTATTATTGAAAAGCCTTCTAATAACATTATGCCAAAGGACACATTGGTACCCAATGACATATAAGTTGAATGAAGAAACATTACCAAAAGTATGGATGCCAAACGGCAAAGTTCAATATTAGTTTGTCGTTGAGCTCCCATGATCGTTTCTCCTTACATTTTCTGATCCAAATTCTTCCCCTTCTCCTCATGTTCGAAGTTCGGAATAAACTCCTTGATGGCAACCACCACTTGTTCCTTGGTAAAGTCATCCTTTGCAAAAATGGCCTCTAACTTCTCGAAAAAACCATTCACTTCGTCCATATTATGACGAGTGGTCTGTTCCACTACACCCAAAGCTTGGAAACGATGCATGTCAATCTTTTCACCCGGAACATAGAACTCTTCATAGCCCTTTTCTCCAGTAGTGTCGCTCTTGAAATAGACAACTGGGTATTCTATTTGAGAGTCGAGAGTTGAGAATTGAGAATAATCAATACTCGCTGCTTTTTGCTTAGCCTCCTCATCCGATGCACATTCATCCTTTGTCAAACCTTGTGCAGCCACAAAATCATCGCAGATAGCACTAAATGTAAGCATCTGGTCCTCGCCTAATTTTGGAAAGAAAACCTCACCGCCATTGCCAAGGATGCAGGCCAACATGCAGATTTGTCCACTCTCCTCTGGAGAAACAAAATAGCGTTTCACGTCGTTGGGGGCAGCCAAGGGTTGTTTCTTTTGCAACCGGTGCAGCCAGCCATCAGGCAACGAGCCATTGCTAAAAGCCACATTCGCAAATCGGGCAGTGGTCACTTTGAACTTGCCATTATAAGCCATCACAAGGTCTTCCATGATGCGCTTGCTGGCTCCCATGATGTTCACAGGATTGGCCGCCTTGTCCGTACTTACACAGAAGAAATGCTTTGGTGGGAGCTCGCATAGCAAATCCATCAGCTTCTTGGCTTTGATGTCGTTGTTCTCGATCAGCGCCTGCACGGAGTATTTGTCCTTTTCACTGCGCACATGCTTGTGAGCAGAGAAATTGGCCACAATGTCGAAACCTTTCTCCTCTCTAAAAATTCTTGCAAAAATTGGGTCAGCGAAATTAAGTGTATAAGCCCGGTATTCCTCTGGCACAAACAGACCTTCTGTAGAACGTAAATCACGGGTCAGTTCAGCAAGCCCATTTTCATTAAGATCGATGACCACCAACTTCCCCGGCCTAAACCGCAACACGGCTTTGATAAATGAAGAACCAATACTGCCAGCCCCCCCAATGACACATACAGACTTCCCCTTTATTTCTTGAGTCAGGAAATCAGCATTTGCCTGGATATCATCCTCAAACATACTTGTTGAGCGATGAATAACACTGTCAGCAATGAATTTATCTAAGTTGAACATGTTCTTATTTCCCTTCCGAATAGTCTTTCAAATAGGCGAATCTCGGCGTTAACTGGCCTCCCTTCAGAATCATGGAGCGGTCAATCACATCGGAATGCTCGCCTTTCAATAAAGGCTCAAATACATGCTTGGTCAACATCTCTCCAAAATAGGCACTAGTATCCATAGCCAAGGCATTTGGACAAGTATCAACTGCCATCACAGAAACGTTATTGGGCGATGAGAATGCTGGTTCATCTTGCTCGGTCACTGGATTGTAGTCATAATACGGATCATCGTGCGTGGCAGGACGTACTGTTGATTTAATGCTACCCTTGATATCGCAAGTCACATCACCAATCATCCGGATGCGCATATCCATGCTGCGCAAATCATCTTCACTCAGATAGACAGGAGCCTCAGGCCCCCAGAAGTGGGCACACACCAACACTTCGGTTTTCTTGGCCCAACGCATAAAGTCGCTTTCATATTCCCTGGCGTTATGAGTAAAATCATTCCAAGAGAATGCAGCACCATCCTTGCGCTTCACCAATCGATCCACATCGGCCACACAATAGGACAAAGTATCAATCTGATCATCCGAAAGATATTCCATTTCTGTCATCTTGTGGGCGCCAATGCTCTCAAGCACATGCTGAGCGCCTTGAGACACTCGTCCTGCACCTGTAACCAATAACTTCACCTTTGGAAGTTGGATGCTCCTAAGTGATTCTATCAACTGGGTAAGTGTAAAACGGCGGTCAGGCTTAGGTAATTCATACAATTTGTGCTTTAAACCATAACCACGAAGCGTATAGTAAACGCCAACTACGCCAGCCCACCAACCAAATGCACAAACCCGTATGTTGTTGTCATCAACAAGGTATTCATAGTCGCAGAAAGTGATGCGTTTCTGTATGAAAGCTTGCAACAGAGGTCGGTTGTACTCCTGCATCTTGGCGATGTGGCCGAAGAAGAAATAGTGCTTGTTCGGAATCAGGCTTTCTATTTTTGCCTCTTTAATACCAAACAGAATATCACAATCTTCAACATTCTCCACAACATGTACACCTTCAGCACGGTATTCGTCATCAGAAAATGCGCGAATGTTACTGGATTGCACCACGATTTCATGCTGGGGAAATCTATGATCCAACTCTGCCACTTGCTTGGGCGACAAGGCTACCCTATTGTCTACTGGTGTCTTGGTCTCTTTTATAAGTGCTATTTTCATAGATTTATTGTCATTCAAATACTGATACTATACACTCAACTCTTTGTAATCTCATTCATTTACCCCTATTCTCTACTTGATAAAATGAGAAATTATTGGTTTGTATACTTGCACAAAACTATTAAGACGAGAAAATGGAATATAATTGTATTTCCACTTCATCTTGTTGTAATAAGCACTCCTCAACCTAATCTGTTTAATGAGCGGCAAATCAAACGGAACATCAATACTTGCATCTTTGTCCGCTATCATTTTTAATGCTTTCTGAACATCCTCTCTAGGGACAAGACCCTCATGGTATTCGGTAAAGTCAACTCCTAACACTTCTTCTGTCATTGATAAAAGAAGCTCAAACTGTTTATTCATTTTAATCTGAGACAACACTCTTCGGCATTCTATCGCATTTATTCTCTCTCTATTTTTCTGTAATACCATACCAAAATCAACAACATTGCGTATTGTAAGACAAATCTGAGATTCCATATGACTTAATGAATGCATTAAGAGGAAAATAAGATTTGCTAATGGTGAAAGAATGTAATAACCATCATCCGATAACTCAACATCTTTCAATGAGGATTCAAGGTACTTCTCAACACGTCTTTGTTGCGATGTATTTGTATTAATAAGCGTAAGATGATTCTCAATAATTATACCCTGATATAAGAAATTTGCATGTTTATCTCCGTCGCCAAAAACATATTTACCTTCACAAAAAAGACTATTCCCTTTCGCATAATCATCAAACAAAAATATATCAATATCACCACATACTCTTAAAATTGGATTCGGATATAATCTTGACAAGCCAATACCTTTCAATAATAATAATCTTATATCATTCTGATTACATATATCTATCATTTGTTTTAATACTTCCTTTTGCCGATAATACGAACTGATGCCTTCCTGAGCTGAAAGTCCCCAATTAAGTTTGTATAATCGTGAAGGTTGCTGTTCACTCGGTAATTTTACTATGCTATCCCATACCCATGGTATAACGCCCTGTTCGGATGCCACATCCATCAATAAATCCCAATCAATGGATAGTCCTTCCTGAATTTGAGGGCGATTTCCCAGAACCGCCCCTCTTACCAACTCCATCATAACATACCAGCACAATTCCCTACTATTTTTTTCTTGCATTATATCATGACTCATTTTATTCTATCATCAATTCATATTCATTAACAAAGATTACATTATTATATAGCTATACCCGAAATACTTTTTTTTATCTTGTGCCATATCTCAGACTAGTAATATAAACCAATCTTGCTATAGAACCACTTAACCTAACGTATGAAAGGATGTCCTGCCGTAAGTTGGGGTCATCAACAGCCCGACGTTTCCTTTTCTCATTGGCCTCAACGTATACTACATCGTTTCGCTGAAGATAGTAGACTTCGGAATCGAAAAGGGTTTTCCTAGTCAAATCTATCTCAATAGGTGTCACATTACCATTCTTTTCGCGCAGAACAACTACTTTATCACGCAATCCATAGACCGTTATATCTCCACACATGGCCAATGCTTCGAAGATGGTCAGTCTCTCTCCCGTTATGTGTAATTCTTTCGGATTCCTGACCTCTCCCACCACAGAAACCCTGAAATTCATCGGACTCACAGTGACAATCGGGTCTGTTATATATTCGCCAACAATTAGCCGCTGCTGGATAAGTGTTTCAAGAGAATCATGCTGGATGCCTGCCACCTGAATCTTCCCAAGTACAGGGAACGTAATAAATCCCTGTTGATCCACCAAATAGCCAGATACGTTTCTCTGTGTTCTACGGTTATACGTATCTTGAACTTGGTTTCCTTCTATTCCGACCATATTCCTACGACTCAATTCCACAGCCTCAATATGGGTTTCCTGGTTAAACGGTATTACACTCTCCATCGTCTCGCTGCTGACATAGATATAGAGCTGGTCTCCCGTATGGATGGTATTGGCATAGGTGGCAAGTATTCGCTGCGCACTATCACGCTCGGCATCGCTAATGTAGACCAACTCGCGCTGTGTCCTGCAAGAAGACAACATCACTGTTACAACAACCGCTAACAAGATTAGAAACCTTCTCATAAAAAAGTGGTATGTTCTAATCATCAAGACTTAGAGTATTTAAAAATATAAAAAAAAAGAGGATAACCAATGCTTCTTTGTTTGTCCTGTATTATTCTATGTCAACCATAGTTGAAAAATATCCACCAATCTCACTACTCCTCAATGTAGCGACATACCTTTATTGTTGTTCTTTGATCGAATATTCGACAAATACAAATAATGCTCAAAATGCCGTATCTACAAACATTTCAAGCTCTTACAAAGAAACCATTGGGGACATTCACCCCTGTTTAATTCTACAAAAATATATTTTTTTTCTTTATGAGCAAATTTTTCTTCTACCCAAGATAGTATATATACAAAACATACCCCGGCCTTCGGCCACCCCTCTCAAGAGGGGACTGCTACCGCACCACGCGGTATCTCAAATTGTATACATCGCAGATGCAAGTGGTTGTTCCTCGTATCCCCTCTTGAGAGGGGCAGGGGTATGTATCCGCTGGCGGAGCCAACATATATCAAATAGTCCAATTACTCTGCCGCAGCATTCGGTTGTACCACGCATCCCCTCTTGAGAGGGGCAGGGGTATGTTTCCGCTGGCGGAGCCAACATATATCAAATAGTCCAATTACTCTGCCGCAGCATTAGGTTGTACCACGCATCCCCTCTTGAGAGGGGCAGGGGTTTGTATCCGCTGGCGGAGCCTGCATATACCAGATAGTCCAATTACTCTGCCGCAGCATTCGGTTGTACCACACATCCCCTCTTGAGAGGGGCAGGGGTATGTATCCGCTGGCCGAGCCTGCATATACCAGATAGTCCAATTACTCTGCCGCAGCATTCGGTTGTACCACACATCCCCTCTTGAGAGGGGCAGGGGTATGTATCCGCTGGCGGAGCCAATACTAAACAAAAAGTCCGATTACTCAATGGAGGAAACTTACCCCAGCCAACAGTCACCCCACTCAACGGGGAAGGCTGCTGTACTATGACTTTCTTCCTTTCTCTATAACATCTACAACTCGCAACACATCCCCATCACTAAGACCATGATGCATCGGAAGACAAATAACCTCATTGGCAACCCTTGTGGCCTCAGGCAAGTTCTCGGGATTGGCTGAAGGCAATCCTCTATAGGTACTAAAGGTACTAATCAAAGGATAAAAATAACGCCGACCGAATATTCCATGCTCTTTCAAATTGAAATACAACTCGTCTCGACTCATACCATATTCCATTGCATTCACAAAAATGGGGAAATAACTATAATTATGCTTCACCCCGGGCATATCGTCAAAAAAACGAATTCCTTTGACTTCTCTCAGCTTTGAACGGTATTTCTGAGCCACTTGGTGCCGTTTTTCGATGGCGATATCCACTTGTTTGAGATTCAAAAGACCGTATGCAGCACGCAATTCATCCATTTTGCTGTTTATACCCGGTGCTACCACCTCGGTCTCCCCTGCGAATCCAAAATTCTTCAAGAAATCTATGCGTCGCTTTGTCTGTTCGTCATGTATCACCATTGCACCCCCTTCAAGGGTATTGAATACCTTGGTGGCATGAAAACTCAAGGTAGACATATCGCCTGATGTGAGCACGCTCTTACCGTCCACCTCCACACCGAAAGCATGTGCTGCATCGTATATTACCTTTAGACCATACTTGTCAGCTATTGATTGAATGGCTTCCATGTCACACGGTTTTCCATAACAATGTACCGGCATGATGGCTGTGGTCTTGGTGGTAATAGCCGATTCAATCCTATTTGGGTCTATGCCACAATTGGAGGCATCTATATCCACAAATACCGGTTTGCATCCGTTCCACCAGATAGCATGTGTGGTGGCTACAAAGCTATAGGGTGTGGTTATCACTTCACCAGTAATTCGTAATGCCTGCAATGCTGTCAACAAAGGCAGTGTTCCATTGGTAAATAGGCTGATATACGGTACTTTCAAATATGCACACAGGGCTTGCTCCAGCCGATTATGAAACTGACCGTTATTGGTAATCCATTTGCTTTCCCATATCTCTTTGATCATCGAGTCAAATTCCTCTCTGTCGGGAAGCAATGGCGATGTAACTGTTATCTTATTCTCTTTCATTCTTTATTTATCCCACATCCAACTTTCTTACTTTTTGCTTTTCAAAAAGGCCGTGTACAACTTCCCAACGAATGGGTTATTGAATCCTTTGACGTCAATCACAACTACACCCTTGTATTCGTTTAAGGTGTGCATTCCTTGGTTCATCATCTGGTTTGGCGATTCCAATCGTTTCACTGGGACAAAATCAAGCTCGTCACCTCTCTGCACCACCTTCTTGATAACCACTGCTCCTCCATAAGTCATCGAGCAGTCCTGGGTTGGACAATACACTTCTCCTTTGTACTCAAAGAACTTCCCTGCCAACTGAAAGTCGCCATTCTGGCTATGATACGACCGTTCATATACAAACTTACGCACTGACTCATCCCAAACATAGGCATCCAAATCATTCTCATTCGTCTTCCCTCCGAACAGCCGCCATCCGCCGAACCTATCCGTGATGTCCGAGTCCCACAGAGCTTCGTCACAAATAACCCGCTCGAACACCAGCTTCTCCTGCTTGGCATCATACTTATAAATACTCAAATTACCACTCCGGCAATTCTCAGGGTATACATATATCTCCCCATTGTATCGTATGATATTCGGAAAACTCAAGTGCGTGTCAAGCTCAAGTATAATATCCACTTTCTCTATCGTCCATCTGTTCCTGTTAATAATGAGCTTGGCTATCCTCCCCACTGGATGCTTATACCTGTATTCCTCTGCAAGTATGACAATCTTGTCAGCTGTCACATCCAGTATGAATGGGTCGGCATACCAATAGTCCTTGGATGGTGTTCGAACCCAATGCACTTGCAGAGGCTCATCCGAGAAGACTGCATCGTATCCTCCCTCAACAAACCCAAGCTCCCATCTCTTACGCAACAGACTTGCAAATAAACCTTTCTTCATACATCAATGATTGTAATAAACTGCGAGAGAAGCAGAAGCGACTTTCATATGGGTTCAACTATCTAACACGCCTCCCTTGTGGCTTGCAAAACTGCTTCAACGTACACCCCAACATAGATTCAAACTCTTTCCTAAACCCCTTCTGCTCTGCCATCTGGTAGCACACAAACTGTCCTCTTGAGTTGCCTTCTACCACAACCCATCCATCCTTAGTCAATGCCAAATCCCAACCTGTATAGGCTGCCTCCGGCACCACTGTAGAGAGTTCCTTGGCCAGAGTAAGTGCTTCGTCCCATTTGGGGATAACAAATCCTATTAGTTTCTCCCCAGTCTCCGGATGATACACATACCTGTTCCCCATCTTGTCACATACTGATGTAACCACCCCTGTAACTATATCTACCACTCCAAAAATTCCCCCTTGGGCTGCGTTGTCCACAATGTCATCGCCTCTTCCCACTTTGACAAACGGGTGTATGATATGAGTCTTGTCATTCAAACGCAACGTGGTGATACGAACAGTATTCACCGATTGTGGGTGCAATACAGCCATCTCTTGGGCCTGGTCTATCAGCTCCTCCATGACAAAACCGCCAGGATATTCTTTTAGCAGAGCCTTGACATCATTTGCCGAAGTATTGTGAAGAATCTGTATTCCATATCCAAGTGAACCGTTCTCTGGCTTAAGTATAAAGGTGTTGTGTTTCTCCAAAAACCGTTTTACCGCATCCTGATCCTGTTCCCATGATTGCAACATACAGACATCTCGCTTATAATATGGCGCAAAATGCTGATATGCCGACCACTTGTCAGTAAACAAGTCTACCACTTGTCCTTTGTAAATTGTATCACAAAAATAGTCTTTCTGTGTTTCTGTGACAAACTCCTTTCTTCCCGAACGTGACAAGCGGTTGTAGTTGAACATAAAGTATTCGTCAAACTCCCATCCATAAAGGATGTACGCTTGACGCATCCTTCTCAAATGCCAGCGCATCAACCTCTTCGGCGCACCTTCTCCAAGGTACTGGCGGGCACAGGCTTTTGCCTTTCTCCACCGCATCCTCCGATAATAGAAAAACAATGTATCTATTCCCGTTTGATGGAATTGTCTTATGACAAAGTTGTCCAAAGCTTTTGTCTTGCTCATTTTCGGAGAAAAAAAATATTGCTATACTTACGTTATTCTATACTAACTGACTTTTACCCTTCCAGATGATAACTTATAGTCGTAACTATGCACCCCCTCAGCCCTAAAATCCTTGTGGTAACGTTCCAACACACTTTTAAATATTTCGTCGTACTTGGGAATAAAAAGGTCGTCCTGGCATTCAAGATGTGTAATAATCTCTTTTGCCAATCCCGTTGTCAATTTAAGGTCGTTTGATCCAGAATTAAAAGATGTTCCTTTTATACTACCTGGTGATACATTTAATATCCTGTTTTCTGATCCACCTTTTTCAAGTTCTACATTCACACTCTCTATAAATATTTTTAACGCAGCCTTAGTTGCGCCATATACCGCAAAGAAAGGAGAACTCATAAAGCCAGCTATGCTCACCATAACCCCACAATAGAAAGTATCCTTTGATTCCAATCGACTATAAAAACGTTTGAGTAAACGGATAACTGCTATTGTGTTCACACCAAAAGAATCTATTACATACTGTTCTGTAACATCTCGAAATAGCCCAAGCTTTCCAAATCCTGCAGTAATCATAAGTGAATCGACATCGTTAAATCGATCGAAAAAAGTATAATCAGCAGATGTAAGGTCAAATTGGAAGGATTGTATTTTCGGATGGTGGAATTCTTCTGCCAATGGTGCTTTGTCCACAACATACACTTGTTCCACATTGTCACGTCCAGCCATTTCCACTGCTATGGCTAATCCTATTCCATTGGCTCCGCCAACAATAAGCATTCTTTTGATCATAACCAAGTAATATTATTTCCACTGCGATATAGTTCGATTATGTCGGAGATCGCAATACTCTCTCTCCTCCTCAACTTATAGCAACTGCGGCGATTGTTTACTATCATCGATATAAATTCCTGCACCTCATACCGCAACCCGTCACCGTCATAACTATAGAAATATTTCTTGTTCTTGGTCTGATCTTCATAACGTACTTCGAAAAAATCAGTCAGCCACCACGGAGCTGGCACATACACATACCCTTTGGTTCCTGACACCACCAAATCCCCTTCGGTCTTCACACCCACCCCCAAAGTGATGGATGCTGTCGCATGCGGGAAATCGGCAATAATTTTCGTATACACATCCACACCCTCCTCTTTCTTAGAATAGAATGCCACATGGTTACAATCCCTACCCAATAGTTTTATGGCAGCCATCAGCGGAATCGAGGCGTGCTCAGTCAACGCACCCCCTGCCTGGGCGGGATCAAGTTCTCTAATAGGTGCTGTAACCATTTTCGAAAGCGATGCCCGCACATCCACCACATCTCCCACAATACCGCTCTTCACTAAAGTAACTATATGGTTGAACGCCGGGCAATAAGCGGTCTTGTTG
>Ga0247609_10005612_pt1 | contig 12276 bp, 16 predicted proteins | sample 172DNAGHGlowgp2_FD_193487 | JGI IMG/M metagenome (GOLD analysis project Ga0247609, IMG submission 193487) | Sheep rumen microbial communities from Palmerston North, Manawatu-Wanganui, New Zealand - 1728 DNA GHGlow gp2 | ecosystem: Host-associated > Mammals > Digestive system > Stomach > Rumen ... | reverse complement strand
ATTTTCTTTTTCCTCTTTGAAGTAAAGGTTTCCAGAGGTACGTCAAAATAATCGGCAAGTATCTGCAATTTATCCGTTTTTGGCGTGGAACGGCCAGCTTTCCAATTAGATAACGTAGCTGTGCTTACTCCGGTAGCTTTCGCCACTTTATACGCGGTCACACCTTTTTCTTTGCAAAGATTTTCAAACACTTCATACATAGCTATTTCTCCCTGAAAAATATTTTCAAAAAGTAAGCTATTTCCTGTTGACTAGCTTTGATATCTATGCTAACATAACAACATAGCTTGGAAATCAAAGCTATAAACGCAAAGGCAGATAGCTAATAAATATATAAAAGATGGTGGCGCTTCTATTATATAAGAAAACTTAGCTATTGTCTAGCCTTATTTTAGGAAGGAGGGTAGATATGGCAAAGAGTTACGCCGACTATTCTGCGTACGAAACAATTAAGAACGCAAAGGGCATGACCGATTATGCGGTCGCAAAAGAATCTGGTGTGACGACAGCAACATTAACAAGTTGGAAACAGGGCGCATATACGCCGAAGGTCGATAAACTTCTGAAAATCGCGGAAGTTCTCGGCGTTTCCCTTGATGAATTGCTTACGATCGAAAAGGAGTGAACCATGAACACAATCATCGCTGTCGATTTTGATGGCTGCCTGTGCCAAAACAAATATCCCGATATCGGGGCGCCAAATTATACGGTCATTGACGAGCTTATAAACCGTCAGACAGATGAGGGCGCAAAGATCATACTTTGGACGTGCCGGCGGGATGAACTGCTAGAAAATGCTCTGGTATGGAGCAAGAATCGCGGTCTGCGGTTCGATGCCGTAAATGAGAATCTTTCGGAGATCATTGAAGCGTTCGGCGGGGATTGCCGGAAGGTGTTCGCCCATGAGTATTGGGATGATCGAGCGGTAGTAAGGAAGTGGCGCTGATGACTAAGCAGAAATACCTAGTCGTCTCTATCCACAGTTGGATGGAAGCGCGGGGAAAGAAGCCGCAGGACATGGCAAAGCTGATGGGTTACAGCCTTGCAACATGGTATCGGAAAATGAAGGATCCCGGGAAGCTCACAATGCAGGAACTGGAAATGCTTGAGAGAGTGACCAAGATAAAAATTCTGGAAGGAGAGAAGAAATGAAAGAAGGAGCATTAGTAGGAACCAATTTGACACGCCGGCAGTTTCATAAGCTGCTTTCTATCCTTGAAGAAGATCGCAATGATCGTGCGAAAGACGTGGAGTATTACAAGGAAAAGGGAGACGACTACAAGGATAAGTTCTCCGAAGCACTTAACGCCGTAAGAGATATCGACATGTTACTGGAAGCACTCTATGAGGAGGATTAATCGTGAAGCTCAATAAGTTCAGATGCGTCGTTGTTTTCATAATCAGTTTCGTGGTCATGCTGTTGGCACTGATTCAGATTCCGAGATTACAGGATATCGAGACATGCGTCAGCGCGGCATTTATCATTACCAGCGCGTATGCGTGGTTCGCAGGCGTGCTGTGGGCGAATCTGATTCTGCCGCTGTCAAAAAAATAATGCCCGATGTGCTGCAACACAAACGGGCGTTTAACTAGGTGCAAAACAAGCTCTTGCACCTTCAATATATCACAATTGAAGGAGGAAACACAAGTGGATTACGACAAAATACCAGCCGTTCGCAGATCAGATTTGTGGGAATTGCGGAAAAGTCCGCTCCATTATCTATACGCTGTGACACACGAAGAGGAACCGACGCCGGCTCTTGCATTCGGAACGGCCGCACACAAGTACATTCTGGAAGAAGATGATTTCTGGAAAGAGTACATCCTGGCTCCGGAAGTAGACCGCAGAACGAAAGATGGAAAAGCGGTCTGGAATCAATTCATTAATGAGCTTGCCGAATCCGGCAAAAGCTCCATTTCACCAAGCGATTATACAACAATTCAAGACATGAACGCAGCGATCCTGAAGAATCCGACTGCCGCAGCACTGTTGAAAACCGGCAAGCATGAAGTTCCGATCGAATGGACAGATACAGAAACCGGCGAACTGTGTAAATGCAGGCCGGACTGTTTGACAGAATACAAAGGCGAAAAGTACATCGTCGATTACAAGACGACTACGAGCTGTGAAACCGGCGCTTTTGAAAGATCATGCCGCGCATACGGTTACAAGCTGCAGGCAGCCATGTACACAGAAGGCGTATTCAATCACGAACTGGAAACACGCAAGTTCGCTTTTGTCGCCCAGGAAAAGAAAGCGCCATACGCAGTGCGCGTATATTTCTGCGATCCGGGATTCGTGGAAGAAGGATTTGTTATATTCCGTGAACTGATAGAGATTTACCACAAATGCAAGCAGACGGGAGAATGGCCCGGCTATGAAGATAAGGAGCTGTACGGCGATGAATGACATTACCGGCGAGAAATTCGCAAGACTCACCGCATTAAAAATAGTCGGCAAAACCAAAGATAATCGTCCGGCGTGGTTATGCAGATGCGATTGCGGAAACGAGGTCATTGTTTCAGAACACAATCTAAAGCGCAACAACACGAAATCATGCGGATGCTACAAGCGAGACATTCATTTGAAATCGCATTACAAACACGGCGGCTGCGGAACGAGGCTCTATCGCATCTGGAGCAATATGAAGAACCGATGCGACAGACCATCTTCCGACAACTACAAATGGTATGGCGGGAGAGGAATTTCGTACGAAAAAGAATGGTCTGATTTTGCTCCTTTTGCTGCTTGGGCAATGGCAAGTGGATATAGCGATTCTTTGGAGCTAGATCGCATAGACACGGACGGTAATTACACACCCGATAATTGCAGATTTGTTTCGCATCAGATTAATTGCCAGAACAGAAGGAGGAAGGCAAGGGCGTGAAAACACATTGGAAGAAATTAACATCACCTAATTATCTCGGAGCATGGGATTTTCAGCCGGGAGAAGAAAAGACGGTAACGATCAAGGAAGTAAAGCCGGAAGTCATTGAGAACCAGAACGGCAAGGAAGAATGCACGGTCGCACATTTCGCGGAAGACGTAAAACCGCTCATTCTGAATAAGACAAACGCCGGAATGATCGCGAAGGTTTGGGGAACACCATTCATCGAAGATTGGGCCGGCAAGAAGATTGCTCTAAAAGTAAAGAAAGTGTCAGCTTTCGGTGAGATGGTAGATGCGGTCAGAGTATCAAAAGACAGGCCGGTAGACGAAACGATCATCTGTGAAGAATGCGGGAAACCGGTCATGCCGGCTGCAAAAGCAAAAGAAATCGCAAGCATCACAAGAGAGAAATACGGAAAGACATTATGCGCGGACTGCGCAAAGAAAATAAAGGAGGCAAACAATGTCTGAGTATAACATTACTAATCTGGAACTTGACGACAATAGCTTTGAGGTACTTCCGGAAGGAGACTATCACTTCACTGTAAAGTCACATGAAGTCACTTATTCCACTTCGGAGAAAATGCCGCCGAACACCCAGCAGATCATCTGCTATCTGGAAATCTCCTATGAGAAGGACGGAGAGATCAAAACAGCGACGATCCGCAACTATCTCAATGTTTACAACAAAGGCCTGTTTGCTATCAGACAGTTCGTGGAGTGCATCGGAATGGCTCCGGAGAAAGGAAAGTCGAATGTCAATCTCGACAAGATGGACGGAATGTCCGGTGTATGCAGCATCACCATTGCAGAGACAAGCAAAGGCAATGAAGTCAACCGTGTGCAGCAGTTCTATCCGCCGTCGAAAGTTCCGGCAGTTACCGCAAACGACGGCGCATGGAAGAAGGTGACCGATCTTGACGGCATCCCGTTCGATCTTTAATCTGCGGCCGTATCAGGAAGAAGCGGTAAGAGCGATTAACGAAAGGTGGCAGGAGTGGCAGCGGGAACTGCTGGTCCTGCCTACCGGGTGCGGAAAAACAGTCGTATTCAACACGATTGCGAACCAGAGAGCAGGCAAAACACTGATCCTGGCGCACAGAGACGAATTGATCGAGCAGGCGCGGGATAAATACTTCACCATGTATGGCGACTTACCCGGAAAGATCAAGGCGTCAGAGAACGAAATCAAACCGGTTACAGTCGGATCCGTTCAGACTATGTGCAGGCGCGATTATACCGGCCTGTTCGATACGGTCATTGTCGATGAAGCACATCACGCCATATCTCCATCATATCAGTCGGTCCTGAATCAGTTCCCGGCTGCAAAAGTACTTGGTGTGACGGCGACACCGGACCGGGGCGATAAGAAAAGCCTTGCAACGTATTTTGACGGTATCGCTTATGAATACAAGCTGATTACAGCCGTCAAGGAAGGATATCTGGTCCCGATTGTCGCAAAGACGATACCGCTTGAGATCGATATGTCAGAGGTCAAAATCTCTGTCGGCGACTTTGAAGTCACTTCGATAGCGGAGACACTTGAACCGTATCTGCCAAAAATAGCGGAAGCCATAATACAGAATGCTGCCGGAAGAAAAACCGTCGTGTTCTGCCCGCTAATCAGTGTCGCGCAGGAACTTGCCAGTATGATCCCCGGATCCAGAGAAGTGAACGGTGGAAGTGCGGACAGGAAAGAAGTGCTTGACTGGTTCGATAGCGCGGATCGCGGCGCTGTGCTATGCAATGCCATGCTGCTGACAGAGGGCTGGGATTGTCCGTCATGTGACTGCGTTGTCGTTCTCAGGCCGACAAAGATAAGAAGCCTTTACTGCCAGATGATCGGACGCGGAACGAGACTGTCTCCGGGGAAAGAGAATCTGCTGATCCTGGACTTCCTGTGGCTGACGCGGAAACACAATCTATGCAAGCCGGCGTCTCTTGTTTCTGACAATGAAGAAGACGTAGAAGCGGTCGTCAAGAAATCGAAAGAAGAAGAAATTGATCTTTTCGATGCGATTACGGATGCAGAAGAATCGAGACGAAACGCGCTTGCGGAACAGCTCCGCAGACAGAGACACAAAAAGGCAAGTCTTATTAATCCGCTTGAACTGTTCTCCATCCTGGATGATATCGGTCTGGCTGATTACGAACCGGCATTCAAATGGGAAGAAGCAGATGCGACACAAAAACAGGTCCAGGCACTGCAGAACTTTGGGATAGACGCCGACGGGATATCGAAAGGTTATGCGTGCGCAATCATGGACAGACTGATCAATCGCTCAAAGAAAAACCTTGCAACAGTCAAACAAGTAAACAGACTGAAAAGTTTTGGTTACGATCCGGTTGACTGGACATTTGAACAAGCCAGTAAAAAGCTGTCAGCGCTTGCGGCCGTAGGTTGGAAGAGGTGGAAACTGTATGATTGATTATTCCATGCTGAACGCCATCCCGCCGGACTGCAACTATGACGAATGGATAAAAGTCGGAATGGCCTTAAAACATGAAGGGGCAGACTGGACCATATGGGATGACTGGAGCAAAAGAGGTTCAAAGTACAAGTCGGGCGAATGCGAACGGAAATGGAGATCGTTCAAACGCAGTGAAGTGACTGGCGGAACGTTGGCTTATATCGCGGAACAGTATGGTTACGCGCCCGAAAAAGAGACAACTACTTACGACATACACAATCTGCTGCTTGACGAAATCATTATCGATCCATCGTTTGTAAGCTCTGAAAAAGTGCCGCCGGTTCCGGATAACTATGATCCGAAAGGCGATATGCTTGAATACTTTACCACTTTGTTTCAGGAAGACGACTTTGTAGGATACTGCACTGACTTCTTCCTGACCGAAGAAAAAGAGTGGAAGCCGGCACACACACAATACAGGCGGACGGCCGGAGATATAATCTCCAAGCTGCGGTCCAGGGGCATTGAACATGCAATTGGAACACTGAATCCATCGTCCGGTGCATACGTTCGGTTTAATCCGCTGGACGGTAAAGGTGAAAACAACATAAACGTAACCAGATGGAAATACTGCCTGATCGAATCGGACACGGACAGCCTTGAGAGACAATACGCGCTCTTAAAGGAAATGAATCTTCCGATCACATTTCTGGTCAATTCCGGCGGGAAAAGTCTTCACGCAATTACCAGGGTGGATGCTGAGAACGCCCAGCAGTACAAGGCGCGTGTGCGCGAACTGTACGATTTCTGCAAAAAGAACGGTCTGACGCCTGATGACCAGGATAAAAACGAAAGCCGGTTCAGCAGGCTTCCGGGTGTAAAACGCGGAGAGAAGTGGCAGTACATCGTAGAGCGGAATATAGGCGCTGCTTCATACAACGATTGGATAGAGTGGAGAGAATCACAGGTGGACGATCTGCCGCCGGATTCCACTTTGGCAGATGTATGGAACAATATGCCGCCGCTCAAAGAAGAACTGATCCCTGGGGTGCTGCGCGTAGGACATAAGATGCTTGTTGCCGGTCCTAGTAAAGCAGGGAAGTCATTTCTGTTGATCAATCTTGCGATATCTATTGCAGAGGGCGTCGATTGGATAGGCATGAAGTGCCGGAAAGGCAAAGTATGTTATGTGAACCTGGAGCTTGACGCGGCATCGTGCTATCGAAGGTTCAGTGAGATTTATAAGAAGCGCGGATTAAATCCGAACAATATTGACAATCTCACTATCTGGAATCTGAGAGGGCGCGCAGTTCCCATGAACCGGCTTGCTCCAATAATGATACACAGATTTAAGAACAAGGGATATGAAGCTATCATCATTGACCCGATCTACAAAGTCATTACCGGAGACGAAAATAATGCTACGGAAATGAGCCAATTCTGTTCGTATTTCGATCAGGTCGCAACGGAAGTTGAATCATCGATCATATACTGTCACCACCATTCAAAAGGTGCGACGGGCAAATATGCAAATGCAGCAGACCGGTCTTCCGGTTCCGGAGTGTTCGCGAGGGATCCTGACGCAATACTGGATCTTCGGGAATTGAAAACGGACGGTCTGACAGACAAGTACAAACTGGACCATGAGGACGCGTGCGATGTACTGACCGCATGGGAGATATCCGGGACGCTGAGAGAGTTCGCGCCTATGTCTCCGCGTCGTATATGGTTCGATTATCCGGTTCACAATGTGGACGACAAGAACTTTTTGGGAGTTGCTACTTTCAATGATTCCGGTGTGATCGGGCGCGGAGTTGGTGACGAGCAGAAAGGAAAGACGGATTGGTTTGAACTTGTTGAAGGTCTGCTGGCATTGTCCGGAAGCGATACAGCAGTCAGTCTGGAAGCGGTCGGAATCAGTGAAGGAAATGCGAAAAGTAAATTTACGAAAAACTCTAATTATGAGGTTGCGACTGTGGATGGCGTGAAGGTCGTACATAAGCGGATAGAAAATGAAATCGTTTACGTCGGCCAGCATTACAAGAGAGAAACAAAAGGCAATATTAGTAAATGGTCACCGGTTACCGGTTGAAAAACCCTTTATATAGGAGTAACTGGAACCAAACAACCATCAACTATACGTGTTACCCCCCAGCGGGGATGGATTCCCCCGCGGGGGTGACCCGTTATAGTCGATCAGAATGGCGCGGAGGAGAAATAACCATGAATAACATACTTAACCGGTTAGAAAATTATCCCGGTGCGCATCCGTGGGAGAAATGGAAACTTGAAACTGATCTGAATAAATGTACAGACCGCGAAAAGGAAGAAATGGAAAAGGAAGGTCTGACGATCGAGGAGCTTACAGCGCTCGGCCTGAATCGCGGACAGGTGCATCACATTCTCTTCGGGTGGAAACATTCATGACAGAATCCCAGGAACAAAAACAACTTATCCAGTGGTGCCGGACCGATCCCAGGCTGCAGTATCTTTTCCATATTCCGAATGAATCCGTCGGTGGTCAAGGATGGATGATCAGGAACAGGCAGATGGGAGTTAAGGCAGGAGTTCCGGATCTGTTTTATCCGGTACCGCTTCATGGGTATCACGGTCTGTTCATAGAAATGAAGTCGGCAGATGGCGGCCGTCTCGGTGAACAACAGAAAAGATGGCTTGAAGTGCTTGAATCATTCGGCTACAAGACAGCGGTATGCAAAGGATGGGAAGAAGCGAAGCAAGTGCTGGAGGAATATCTGAATGACGAACGAACAGATTAATGGATTTGTCAAAGAAGCGTACACGATTTTCGTAAAGTACCGTGACCATCGTCCGCTTCCCAGCGACTTGCAGCCGGAAGCATGGGATGCGTTCATGGATATTATCAACAGGTACGCCCGATATCCGGAAGAAGGAACCGAGCCGTTTAACGGCTGGGTAATGGATACGGCTGTCGGATTGTACAGAGAACTGGAGAAGGACCAATGATGCAGTTTACAGTATACGACACGATTTCCGGCGAAAACATCCTGGAACATGCGTCAGAGGATGACGTGATCGAGAAACTGGAAATAAGCAAAGAAACTTTTTGGCGGAACATCGATAACGAGAATTATCTGTGTAAGGGCAGATATGAAATCATCATGGAAACGAAGGAGTATAAGGGCAGCATTGTAATGTCCACAGAACAGAAATGCCGGTTTATTGAAGGCTGGTTTGCGGCTTGTAAACGGCTTGCGGAATATGCCGGATTGAAAGTGGGGTGGCTGGAAGAGTGAATTATCAGGATTTTCTGAATACCAAAATAGAGCTTTCACAAGATTCCGGCTTTATCGTGGATCGAAAAGACTTGAATCCGGCGCTCATGCCGCATCAGAAAGATGCTGTTGAATGGGCTATCAGGGGCGGCAGACGCGCATTATTTGAAAATTTCGGATTAGGGAAAACTGTTCAGGAATTAGAGTTTCTGCATCAGGTGTTGAAACATGAAGGCGGTAAGGCATTACTTGTTTGTCCACTGGGAGTGCGGCAGGAATTTTCAAGGGATGCGGAACGGATTTTAGGGTACGACGCACCGATATATGTGAAAACGCAGGAAGAAGCAAATGAACAGCCGGACGGAACTATTCTGATCGCCAACTATGAACGAGTCCGAGACGGCAATATCGATCCTGCAACATTTACGGCGACTTCTCTTGACGAAGCATCGGTGTTGCGTTCATTTGGATCAAAAACCTATCAGACGTTTCTGGACAAGTTCAAAGGCGTTCCGTACAAGATGGTTGCGACAGCTACTCCGTCACCGAACAAATACAAAGAGCTTATTCATTATGCCGGATATCTGGAAGTGATGGACACAGGACAAGCGCTTACAAGGTTTTTTCAGCGTGACAGCACAAAGGCAAACAATTTGACGCTCTATCCGAATCAGGAAGAAGAGTTCTGGTTGTGGGTAAGCAGCTGGGCGCTGTTCGTCACAAAACCGTCCGATCTTAATCCTATGTATTCCGATGATGGGTATGAGCTGCCACCGTTGAAAGTAAGATGGCATGAGCTTCCGGTCGAATACGGGAAAGAGACGGATAGAGATAACCAGTTCACATTATTTGTGGACGCGCAAGCTGGATTGAAAGAAGCTGCACATATCAAGCGAGATTCAATCAACGCCAGAATTGCAAAGATGGTTGAGATAGTTAATGAATCGCCGGAAGATCATTTTGTATTGTGGCACGATCTGGAAGCTGAACGTCATGCAATCAAAAAAGCGTTGCCGGGAACAGTCGACATTTACGGATCACAAGATCTGGATATACGTGAAAAACGAGTGATTGATTTCTCGGACGGGAAAATACGTTTGTTCGCAACGAAAAAAGAATTATCAGGATCCGGGTGTAATTTCCAGAGATTTTGTCACAGAGAAATATTTCTCGGAATCGACTATGAGTTCAATGATTTTATACAGGCGATACATAGATGCTATCGGTTTTTGCAGGAATCGCCGGTAACAGTTGACATAATCTACATGGAATCGGAGCGCCACATAAAAGAAGTTCTGGAAGAAAAGTGGCGAAATCACGATCACATGGTTGAAAAGATGACCGAGATAGTCAAGGAATACGGTTTAAGCAATAGTAACCGATTCAAACGGCTTGAACGGAAAATGGGAGTTGAGACGGTGAAAGTAGAGGGCAAGGATTTTGTCGCAGTCAATGACGATTGCGTGGAAGAGACGCGACGCATGAAATCAAATAGCGTGCAGCTTATTCATACATCTATTCCTTTTGGGAACCATTATGAATATAGCGCGAACTATAACGATTTCGGGCATAACAAAGATACAGATGAATTTTTTAAGCAGATGGATTTTCTGACGCCGGAGCTGTTCAGGGTGTTGGAACCGGGCCGCGTGTGCGCCGTCCATGTAAAAGACAGAGTTCTTTTCGGAAATGCGACAGGGACCGGAATGCCGACAGTTGAGCCGTTTCATGCTATCTGTATTGAACACTATATGAAACACGGCTTTCAGTATTTCGGGATGATTACAGTCGTGACCGATGTTGTCCGGGAAAACAATCAGACGTACCGGCTTGGATGGACGGAACAATGTAAAGACGGTTCAAAGATGGGTGTTGGTTGCCCGGAATACATTCTCCTTTTCCGAAAACTCCCGACAGACAGATCTACGGCATACGCGGATCATCCAGTATCGAAGACGAAAGAAGATTACACTCGCGCACAATGGCAGATAGATGCTCATGGGTATTGGAGATCAAGCGGCGACAGGCTTGTATCGAAAGATGAACTGAAAGAGTTATCTGTTCCGTCGTTGCAAGCAGCATACCGGAAGTATAGTCGAGAAACAGTCTACGATTACAACGAACACGTCAAACTTGCGGAAGATTTAGATAAACAGGGCAAGCTGCCGGCCATCTTTATGGTAGTCGCTCCAGGCTCTTGGAATTTAGATGAAGTTTGGGATGACATAAACCGCATGAAAACGTTGAATACGTCGCAGAGTAGGCGGAAGAAACAGATGCACGTATGTCTTGCGGAAGGGTCGCTGATTCTTACCCGTGAAGGATATAAGCCGATAGAGAATGTGAATGTTGGCGATTTAGTTTTGACGCACAAAGGGAGCTGGAAACATGTAATCGCAAAGGCTTGTACCGGAGAAAAAGAAACAGTACAGACTAAAGCGCAGGGTGTTCCGTATCTGATTACCACGCCGGATCATAAACTGTGGGTGCGTACAACAGGCAGATATCCTTCGCGGCCTAAAGATGGCATGAAGCAGACTTCTCCGGAATGGATAGAAGCAGAAAAAACAGTTGGCGGATATGTAAATCTCAAACTGCCGGAGGTTGAAGAAAGCTCGTTATCCGCGAAAGAATGGTGGCTTGTTGGACGATATCTGGCAGACGGCCATATGGGAACACGAAAAGACTATTTCGTAAGTGTAGGACGATCCAAAAAAGAAGAGTTTGAAAAGATGGCTGATGGCTTTTATGGCTCTAGTGCAGATCAAACAGCTATTCAGTACAGGCTTTTAAACAATGCCATGAGTGATGACTTAAAGCAGATGTTGGCAAAATGCGGAAGGGGTGCGGAAAACAAGCAGGTGCCGATTGAAGGTTTGTGCTTGAACAAAGAATTTTCGGAAGCATTGTTAAGCGGATATTTGTCCGGCGATGGAAGTAAAACAGACAATGCGATATCTGCATCATCTGTTTCAAGAGCGCTGCTTCTCGGAATGGCGATGGTGGCTCAAAGGGCTAGAGGTGTAATAGCATCCGTATTCCCCGGAAAAGCGCCGGGAAGCCATGTCATTGATGGGCGAATAGTCAATCAAAAACAAGAATGGGTTATGACATGGCGCGAGAGCAATCATCATCGCGAGGGAATCATTCTTGAAGATGGCGCATGGAAGAAGGTAAAAAAGAGTGTTTCAACGGGCGTTAAAACGGTATGGAGCATTCAGGTTGAAGATGACGCGAGTTATACGGCAGAGGGGTGTATCGTTAAAAATTGTCCGCTACAAATAGATATAGTTGAGCGAATCATAAACCGTTTCAGTAATCCGGGCGATCTTGTTTATGACCCGTTTGGTGGCGTCGGCACAGTTCCACTTTACGCAATTAAACATGGGCGCAAAGGTTATATGTGCGAACTGAACATTGATTATTTCCGTGATGCTGTCGGGTATTTGCAGGAAGCAGAACAGGAAAGAGAGAATCCGACGTTGTTTGATTTTATGGATGATGTGACGGCATAGAAACAGATGAGGTTGTTTGAATGAAGCAGCAAATGAAGGGTTTAATCATCGATATGTTCGCCGGCGGTGGCGGTGCATCTGTCGGAATCGAGATGGCGCTGGGCCGGTCCGTGGACATAGCCGTAAACCATGATCCCGCAGCTATCCTGATGCATAAGACCAATCATCCGGAAACGCTGCATCTGACGGAGGATATCTTCAATGTT
>Ga0247609_10005611_pt1 | contig 12276 bp, 13 predicted proteins | sample 172DNAGHGlowgp2_FD_193487 | JGI IMG/M metagenome (GOLD analysis project Ga0247609, IMG submission 193487) | Sheep rumen microbial communities from Palmerston North, Manawatu-Wanganui, New Zealand - 1728 DNA GHGlow gp2 | ecosystem: Host-associated > Mammals > Digestive system > Stomach > Rumen ... | reverse complement strand
TTATACTGCCGATAGACGTTATAAAATGCCACAGGATTCTGCAAATGAAGATATTAAAAAACTTCTGGTATCTGTTCATTATTACGGACCTCCTGCTTATTCAATTCTTTCAAAAGATGCAGGCTGGGCAAGTGTTGCAAACAGCTGGGGTACTGCACAGGAAGTAAAAGAGCAGAATGAAGATTTTGCCCAGATGCAACGTTTTACAAATGAAGGATATGGTGTAATTGTAGGCGAATATGCAGTTGCAATGCTAGAGCAGTCTGATGGAACTTACGTCAGAAAAAATGATGACATCAAATGGATGACAAATGTTCTTGATAACTGTGATAAATATAATTACTGCCCTTTAATCTGGGAATGTAATGATTACTTTAAGCGTGGATGGAAACGAGTTAAAATCAGTGACTGGGAATCACAAGACGTTAAGTGCGAACTGGGCTTTGTAGATTCAGACGTTGCAGAACTCTTCAAAAGCCGCAGTTATGCTGTAGAAAAAGCTGCTCTTACGAGTGAATAACTTCAACCACGCGGATTGCAAAAGTGTCATCTGCAATACAGATTTCTCCCTTGGCAAGCAGTTTGCCTGAGCGGAGAATCTGTGTCATCTCTCCGGCCCGCTGTTTTAAGATGATGTAAGAGCCCTGGTGCAAGGCTGCAATTTCCTGTTTTGTAAGGAAAGGACCTTGCCCTCATGCACAACAATTCCATGGCAGGCATGTCGCAGGTGTTTTACAACCCCGAGAAAATCATCGTTTTTTAATTCAAGTTTTTTCATTTTTTTAATCCTTATTTTTTATATTATCTGATTCGTTATACCTTTCTGCAGCAAAACATTCCGTATTCTTTTGGAACATTCAAAACCCCATTCACTACAAACTTCCCAAGCACCTCGCGGATTTCTTCCTTTGGCACGGAGCTTAAACTTGTCATGCTGGAAAGCGAATAAATATATTCAACCAAATCATCAAGGTTTGTTACTGCGAGAGAATCTTCATAGTTCAATCTCTGGATGTCAGAAAAAAATGGCTCGAGTATTTCTTTTCCATTTTGAAGTGTGAAATTTTTATTGGCATTATCTTCAACGCCATAAGCATTCAAAGCCTTACAAAGAAACTCCATAATTCCGTGCTCGCCAAAAGTTGCACAGTAAAAGGCACCGCCATTTTTCAAAACCCGGCGAACCTCAGATAGCCCGCGATTCATATCCGGCACATGATAGAGCATCATATTTGTAATTACGACATCAAAGCTTTCATCATCAAAAGGAATATTCTGAATATCAATCACGCGATATTCAAGTCCGGCGCAGTCTCCGAGATTTGCTTTTGCATTTTCCAGCATGCCCTCAGAAAAATCAGAGAGAACAAGTCTGTCACAAACTTTAATTAAATCCTCCTGCCCCTTCCACATATCGCCTGTCCCGCAGCCAAGTTCAAGTACCTTCATTCCCTGAGAGATATTATAATTTGAAAATATCCAGTTGCCGAAGCCCATTTTATTTGTGGAATATTTTTGGTGAATCGAAATGCGGGTATTCAAGTTTCCCGCACTGGCGTATTGTTCTTTTACATTTTCCTGATTATTAATTGTACTCATTTTTTAACTCCCACATACATTGCATGCCCGCACATTTCGATTATTGATTTTTCTTCCGCAGTGGAATCAATCAAGTCCAGGATTTTTGAAAAGACATTTTTATTTTTGAATTTGAAAATCGCATCTTCTTTTTCGTAGCCAAAACCGCGGATTGAGCGCAGCATGATTTTTTCAAAAGCATTTGTAGAAAAGAGATTTTCAATTTCTTCTGAAGCAGGATAGTAACCTTCTTGAAAACCTTTGTCAGAAAGATTTTTAAACTTGCTGGATTCAAAACATTCTTCCAGAGTACTGATATCAACCTGATCGGGACTCCAGCAGAATCTTTGAACAAGGGCAATACTACCAGACAGATGTGGGATAAAGCTTGCAAAAACTTTTCCACCTTTTTTAAGAACGCGGCTAACTTCGCTAATACATTTTTCGCGTTCAGCTTTTTCTGTAAGATGATAAAGAGGACCAAAAAGTAAAACTACATCAAAAGACTGGTCCTTGTAACAGCTCAGGTCAGTTGCGTTTACCTGGTCACAGGAAATCAGATTCTGAACAGCCTCTTCTTCCTTCTGTTTATTAGCCTGCACTAACAAAGTTTCAGAAAGATCTGCAAGAGTTACTTTGTATCCTTTTTTAGCTAGAGGAAAAGAATAAACTCCAGCCCCGCCACCTAGGTCAAGGATTGAAACCCCGCCTTTTTCAACCCCACTACTAAGACTAAAAATTGAAACTCCGTCCGAAGACTCATTTCCATCCGCCCCCGCAGTTTCAGTCGCCTCAGTCACCTGTACCGGCGGCAGATTCTTCTCCAGAATCCTCATCGTCATTAAAAATTCAAGCTTACCGCTGTTGTCATTTCTGAGTCGATTTTTTTCATCAAAATGTCTGTAGTAGTTTTTTACTTTTTCAAAATCTGTCATTTTTTTAATTCCAACTAACCTTGCGTTCACGCAGATTTCGTTTATCTCAATATTATACTAACAGATTTTCTTCTGTATTTTCAACTTTCCGTTGAGTCATTTCCAAAAATAAATTGTTAGGATTTTCCACTGACTTCTGCTAATATACAATTACCGCGCGGAATTAAAGACCGGCAGCTTTCAGTCCTGTCACCCGGAACTTGTTTCTAGGTCTCATAAATAAAGTTTGCCGGCACACAAGGAGACACGATTAAAATGAAAAACTCAATTGGAAGCAACATCAAATATTACAGAAAGCAGCTGGGGCTCACACAGGAAGAACTTGCGGGCCAGCTCTTTGTAACTTCTCAGGCGGTGAGTAAATGGGAAAGCGACGCGGGCCTGCCGGATACTGCGCAGATTGTTCCGCTTGCAAAGGTGCTCAATATTTCTACTGATGCACTTTTTGGTCTTGAACAGGGAAATTATGATGCTGTTCCAGCCGCAAAGGTTCATGTAAAATTCCGCGAGCTGCGCAGTCAGATTGATAAGAAAAAGGGAGCCCTAGAAGCCTGCGAATATCTTCTTTCTGAATGCGAGGCAAATCCACTGAACTTTGAAATCTACATGTACTTTGTTCAGAGTGTTGCAAACTTAAGCCGCAATATCGACCCATTCAGCGAATACAAAAAAGGCATGAATGAAACCTACGACAAATATTTTGACGAGGCTTTGAAAATGGCGTTGAAGCACAGCTTAAGGCTCAGCACAATAATTCTCAACTCATGTGCCTGCCCTTCAACAAGGAGTTTGTATATTCCGCAGAAACATATTTCTGGAACAAGCCTGAACTGGCAGCCGGCTATTGCGAATGGGCTTTGAACATAATTTTTGCAATCTGCAAGGACCCGACTATGAAGCCATTCTGTCAGGGCTTTGTAAAAGATTTATTTGCCTTTAAGATTTGCGACGAGTTGAAGTCTGGTCGCGCTGAAGATGTCAAAGTCGCCCGCGAAGATTTTGACGCACTCAAAAAACTGATTTATGATTATGTCGATTTTTGCGCAGCCGAACTTGAGCGTAAAGACCTTCTGAATGTCTATGATGAAAAGGGCATCTTGAATATGAAGCTTTACACAAAAGAAGACGGAGTCCGCCGCATAAAAGAACTTGAAGAAAAAATCAAAAACTGGTGCGGTGAGGAAGCTTTTAAGAAAGTGTTATAATTGTTTTCGACTGGGGGCGTTGCGGGGGTGGTACCCCCGCAGAAGGGGTAGCGGACAAGCAACAAAGCGGAGAGAATCGGCTCTGCTTGCAGAGACGATTCATGGAGTGACTTGCTTGGGAGCGAGGGGAAGGCTTTCCCCTCCTGCCTCTTTTACAATTTAGGAACTTCCTTCCCAACACAAATTATCATGGCAGGCACCTTTTCATTTTTCCTTGCATATTCATTTTTATACCAGCCATTCCAGGCACCCTGATAAACAAGAGCCATAACAAAGGCATCTCCACAAAGCTGATATTTCAAAGTCTCTGGCACCTGGTTGCGCAAGTGCTTTGGAGCTTCAACAGGATTTACAATCAGGGACTCCAGCTCGGCATGAAAGCTTTTAGCAAAATCAAGAATTGCAAAGTGAAAAATGTTATCAAAAAGATATTCAGCATCATCATTTTCTAAAACCGGAAGATTCAAGATTTCGCTTTGCTTCGGAGCATCCTTCGTGGTCACTTCCTTCCCCAGTAAATTACACTCCTCATAACGCGCAATAACATCCTTATCAAAAAACTTTGGCGCAATCAAAGGAATGTCACTTTCTTCCCCGGCATAAAGGGCATAGCAAACCTTAAGAAACTGCAGATGATCCAGCGGCCAAAACTTGCTGAAGGTAAAGCCAGCTGCAACATCATAAGCATAAAAGCACATGTCCTCGTGATTTTTATAAGGCCCGGTTGCAAGTGCGTGACAACCATTCAGTTTGCAAAGGGAGTGCCCGGTAACATAATCCCAGTCATCTTTATAATCAAGAGAAGTCTGAAAGCCGTAAGCATAGCCTTGCCACTTTGCCTGATGCTTAATACTCATAACATCGGGCTTAGGAATCTTCTGAGCTTTTACTTCGCGAACAGCTTCATGAATAATAAAAATTGCCACAAACTGAAGGAGGCTTGCCTTCTGTCTTTCATTCATCTTTTTATAGCAATCCAGATGGCGGATTTTTTCAAGCCAGGTTTCCAGCAGCTCCCACATTTTCTGAGCGTGTTTTTCTGCAACTGCCTTATCGTGGTCATAAGCCCTGTCTTTTTCTTCCTGAGTAAAGATGATAAAGCTTGTATAAACCTTGTCTCCCTTGCGGGCCATAAAATCATAAGAAATCAATTCTTCAACAATAGGTTCAATGTAGGCTGCAGAAATCCCAAGCCCCTGAGAAAGCTCTGTAATCGTGAGCGGTTTTTTGTAAGCCATAATCAAAATATTCTGGTGGATACGGCGGGTCCAGTTATTAACATAAAAAGCCTGGCAGTCATTTTCCATTTCGCCATACATCCAGATATCAAGCTGCTCCGGCTCATAACTTTGTTTTTCGAATTTTTCCATTTCTTTTTTCTCCATTTGTGATTTCAGATTCATACGGGCGGCGTTGAGTCTGGATTTTACCGTGTTAGTATTTATGTCCAGTTCTTCAGCAATTGACTGAAGCCCCTGTCCATGAATATAGTGACGAACCAGAACTTCCCGATAATTTTTTGAAAGCTGAGCGATGAAGCTTCGGACCTTTTCTCTTTCTTCATCTTTGATGAGTTTGTCCAGAGCGGGCTCTTCGCTGCTTTCAAAATCAAAGCGGGGAATTACACCGTAAGAAATGACAGGCTTTGAATACTTTGATCGAAGAAAATCGTTGAACTTGTGATTCAATATGCCGGTAAGGTAAGCCTGAAGATTTTCGATTTTCTCAGACTCGGCAACGATTGCTCTTAAAAGAGTTTCGCTTACTAAATCTTCAGCCTGTTCAAAATTATCAGTTTTTTTGACTGCAAGCTTTAAAAGATATTGGGCGTAATCAAATAAGTCTTCTTTCATTTTTCGTTTCCTGTGATAAGCCGTGCACGCTTTTTCATTCTTTTCTCGTATACTATTATAGTCGCAAAATTGTGGAAATGGGTCGGTGGTTTTTATTTTTTTTTCGATTTAATATTCAAAGCCCAGCTCCAGCTGATTATCAATCCAGGATTTTTGTTCTGCGATATGAAGCTTATCACCCGGCAGGCTGCCACCAATCAAAAAAGGAGACGTCGGGTCGTGTAGCTTTTGATTTTTTGCAACCTGGGCCAGGTCGTTGTTAGCGTAGCAGTATTTACAGTAGTGACGGCAGGTGTCATAGGCGCCGATGTCTGCAGAAAGGTAACAGGCACATTCTTTTCGGGAGGGCTTGTAATTCGGCACTTTGAGCTTTTTTCCGATTGCCCTTTCATAATCTTGAATAGTCATGCAACCGCCGCAGTCTGCACCGTATGGCGCAAGAAAATCTCCTTCGCCACAGGGCTTTACAAGCATTCCGTGGTCAGCGGCGATTTTAATTATTGCCCGCCCCAGAAAAAGTTTGTCCTTCGGGCTAACTTCCCGCACCTGGGGAAAATTACGCTTTACCTTTTCATACAAATCAATAAAACTGATAACAACAATTTTGGTAAAGCCCTCCAGTTCGCTCGCCATTTTTTCAAAGGCCTGCAAGTGAAAATCAACTGTGTATTTAGAATCAATAAAAATCGGATCGTAACGCCATCCAATAGCCCCTGCTCCAACCACGCCCGACAAATACTTAAAGCTTTCAATAACCTCAGACTTATCCGGAACCCCCGGTTCAATATCCTTTCCATAAGGCGTAATTGTAACATACCAGAACTGTCCAAAATCCTTTACGAGTTCGAGGTAAGGAAAAAAGGGTGCAGGATTTTTTGTACAAAAACCAATCGCATCCACCACCTGCGGATTAATTTCGTAGCGTGTGACAAGGCTCGGGTTATAAGGATTTCTTACAAGGACAAAACCTTCCTCAATTCTGTTTGCAAGCCACTCGGGGAAGAAAGCCGGAATGTCTGTGCGTTGACCGGTGTTTAAAATCATAAATATCTATTTGCTAACCTTTTCTTACAACCTTTACTTCTCACACAAAAATCCCGCATACGGGAATTTATAAAGCATTACTTTGTTTCCAAATATTTCAACAGGGCTTGCGCTGGCTTTGCCTTCAAGGATTTCGCGGGCACCCTGAATGAGTTTTTCTACCTGTTCCGGCTTTTGAGGAAAGTCTCCGTGCATGGGGTAAACTTCATCATATTTTCCATCCCAGGCCTTAAGGTGCTCAAGGCTTTTTACATACAAAAACAAATCGCGGAATTTTCCAAACATAAAAATGTTGCTGTTAGAAACGCTGTCGCCGCTGACGAGGATACGATTTTTTTTATCAAGCAGGGCAATGCTTCCCGGAGTGTGTCCCGGAATATCAATTACAAAAAGACTTCTTCCGCCAAGGTCAATCACATCACCTTCTTTGATAGGAATAAAGCTGCCCGTGCCACCGTGCTCCCTGTAGTTTTCTTCTTCGGCCCCGCTCATATAAATTGTATCAAAAGCGCCGTTGCCCGAAATATGATCCGGGTCCGCATGAGTGTTGATAAGAACCAGCGGCAGACTTGTAATACTTTGAACAAGCTCCTTTGCATTCGGCGTATTCATCCCTGTGTCTATAACAGCGGCTTTTTCTTTTCCGCAGAAAACATAAAACCTTACGTCACCGTCTTCTATTCTGTAGGTGTTTTCGTTGATTTCAATAATTTGATTTTCCATGATTTTATATTAGCATGCGAAGTTCATTTTGATAATACTTTGATCAAATGCCCGGCTTGTCCCCGTTATATGTTGGCTAACATTTTCAAACTTGACTATAACATTTTTGCGTGTTATATTTTTTGTATAAAGTGGCCCCTGTACTTCGACCGCGATCCCTGTGTTTTAATCGGGGGTCCCTGAGCTTGTCGAAGGGCCTGCAAAGGAGGTTTCTATGTGCATAACATCTATTTATGAAGCCCGAAATAATTTTTCGTCTCTGGTAAAACTGGCAGAAGAAGGTGAGGTTGTTGAACTTACCCGTTATGATAAGCCGGTGGCGGTGATAATCAGCTATGAAGATTTTGAAAACATTACGACCAAAGAAGAAAACTGGCTGATGAAATGGCGTAAAGAAAATGAAGGTCAACTTGATGACATAGGCTTTGATTTTACACCTTCGCGTGAATGTCCGGATTATTCTAAGGATCCATGGGCATAAAAAATCAGTGAATTATAGAGGAAATATTTATGAAGAAAACATATCTTTTAGATACAAATATTGTTTCGGAATTTGTAAAGGAACGTCCTGATGAACAGGTACTGGCTTTTTATTCGGCACGTAAGAATAGTTGTGCAATTTCCTCAATTACATGGCAGGAAATGACCCGAGGAGTAGAACGCATGCCCAAAGGAAAACGTCGCAATAGAATTCAGGACTTTGTTGATAAGTTTGGACAGAATGTCGAAGTCATCCCCTACGACAAGTTTTCCGCCACCATCTGCGGCGAAATTCAGGCCAATGCCGAAAAAGAAGGCAAACCTCTTCCTAACTATGACTCTCAGATTGCCGCTACAGCAATTTCAAACGGCATGGTACTTGTAACCCACAACACTGCAGATTTTGAACCAATGAAAGAAAAAGCCTTTCTGCGCGTGGAGGACTGGTTTACTTCTTAGTTTTATTTCATCATTATGGCTGTAAGCATTCTTTCTGTCTTTGATTTTGTTCTTCTGTAGGAGCAAAAGTTAAAACCTTCAAGTGGAGAATGAAGGGTGCAGACACCTGTAGAAAAAATATTAGTAGCGGGTACTCCATTTTCCTCCAGAGTCATTCTTACTGCTTCTTCCAGATTCAAAAGATATTTCCCTGAATTTTTTGGGATGAAGATTTTTTGCAATTTCTGTGAGTCAAAGCTATGTCGAAACTCTTCAAAAACATCCTCTCCAACTTCGTAGCAGTCTTTGCAGATATGCGGCCCAATTGCAACCAGCAAATCCTGTGCCCGGCAGCCAAACTCAGTCTGCATTTTTTTAATTGTAATTTCCGAGATTTTTTTTACCGTTCCTTTCCAGCCGCTGTGAACCATTGCAATAACTTCTTTTACCGGATCATAAAAATATACCGGTACACAATCAGCTTCTACCGTGCACAAAAGAAGATTCTTTTCATTTGTAATGAGGCCGTCATAGGGCTGTCTTTCATCTATAGCTCGCAGAACCCCGTCGCCACCATTAGCACGGGTTACAACTTTTACAATATCCGTGTGTGTCTGCTTTGATTTAACTATGTCCTCCAGAGTAATTCCAAGTTGCCGGCCAAGGTCAACATAATTCTCACGGGCATGGGCATCTTCATAATTCCAGGCGGTATCGCAGGAGCTGGTAAAAAGACTTGTCACCTTACCAGTTTTTTCAAGTTCAGGAATTGAAAAATATTTTACAGACATTGTTTTAATTCCTATTGAAAAATCTTTTTTCCAGAGCCAACTTCAAAATTATATTTAACAATTCCAAGATCAATATGAGCCATTGCTTTATTACCGGCGGTTATCGTAACATTCTCGCCTTCGAGCTTAATAAAAAACTTTTGCTGATTCATTGCGGTAGGAGCCTTTAGAGCAGACTCAACTCCATCCTGAAACCATTTTGGAGTAGAAGAAAGGTCAGCTTGTGAAATGTTACAAAGCTTATCCAGGGCTTTTGATTTATGTTCAACCCCTTGATTCTCGCCGTAGCCGATTGAAATTATACAGACTATTTTTTCATCTTTAGAAAGCCTAACCTTACATTTTCCTTTTTTATAAGTTCCGGCAATCCAGCAGGTGTTAAGGCCCAGCATCTGAGCAGCAAGAACAAGTTTTTGTCCGTAATAGCCGCAAGTTTCATCAAGATTTTCGCTCGATTTTTTCCCGATAAGCGCAATGTAATTTTTTGCTCCGGTAATCCATCCATAGTGAGCAAGAAAAGTTTTAAAACATTCCGGGTCATCCAGAATCAGCTGCATTTTTAATCCACTCTTTGAATTACATTCATCAATAAGTTTATTAAGTTCAAGGCATTTTGATTCTTCAATTGGAAGATCCTTATAATGGCGCACAGAATGGCGCGCAGTTACAGCTTCTTTTTCTGTCATTTTTTTTAACTCCTCTTTAAAGCCGCTGGAGGCTAATATTCAATCTTCTATATATTAACACGGAAAGTCTGATTTCTCCACAAGATTGACAAGTGTTTTTTTATAATTTACAGTTATAAATATGACTCCAATTCAAAAAATCCTCTTTGAGTTTCAGGATAAAAAATACGCTGACTTTTCTGCAAAGCTTGTTCCAACTTTACCACGAGAATCCTTTATTGGAGTGCGGAGCCCCTGCTACAAAGAAATAGTCAAGCAGGTAAAGGAACTGCCGCCTGCTGAACTTCAGTCTTTTTTACAGACGCTGCCTCACAAATATCATGAAGAGAACTCCCTGCACATTGCCCTTATAAATAAAATAAAATCCTACGACGAATGTCTTACTGAACTTGAACACTTTCTTCCATATATAAACAGCTGGGCTATAAGCGATGCCCTAAATCCTCCAGTTCTCAAAAAAAACAAACAAGTCCTGCTGCCCAAACTGGAAGAGTGGATACAGGCGCCGGCCCCTTTTACCAAACGAGTAGGCCTGCTGCTTTTGATGAAAAATTTTTTAGACGACGATTTCAAACCCTCATATCTTGAACTGCCTGCAAAAATCCGCAGCGAAGAGTATTATGTAAATATGATGATTGCATGGTTTTTTGCCGAAGCCCTTGTAAAGCAATGGGACGCCACTCTTCCTTATATCCAGAATAAAAAGCTTGCCCCATGGACTCACAACAAGGCAATTCAAAAAGCCTGCGAAAGCTTTAGAATTTCTCCAGAAAAAAAAGAATTATTAAAACAACTAAAGGTTAAATAAACTCCAATTCCCCGGCTTTCTAATGTCATTCCCCGGATTGACCGGGGAATCTCTTATTTTATCAAACTGTGATATTCCTGAAGGCTCTTAACTCCACCTTCACCACCGTTGCCGTTCTTAACACTTTCAATACCCTTAACTGCAGCGAGTGCACCGGCAAGAGTTGTGATATAAGAAACCTTGTACTTAAGACAGGCCTTGCGGATTGTCTTGCGGTCTTCGGCGTAGTTGCGTTTGGCTTTTGGAGTGTTGATTACAAGGCATACGTCCTTGTTCATAATCATGTCGACTACGTCCGGGCGGCCGGCACCGATTTTGTTTACAACGTCGCACTTAATTCCGTTGGCGTTGTAGAAGTCTGCAGTGCCCTGAGTTCCAACCAGTGTAAAGCCAAGGTCCTTCAAAGTTTTTCCGATGAATAATACCTGATCTTTCTGGCCTTCCTTGTTGCTGAGGGAGATAAGAACCTTCTTGTTTTCCCAGGCGGCAGGTGCGTGTGGAAGTTCTGAACCGGCAGCTTCTTCTGCTTTGTAGAAAGCGAGTGGGAAGGTTTCTGCAAGACCAAGAACTTCACCTGTTGAACGCATTTCTGGGCCAAGAATCGGGTCTACGCCAGGGAAGCGGCTCCATGGAAGAACAGCTTCTTTTGCTCCAAAGTAAGGAATCTTTTTATCTTTCAAACCGAGAGACTCAAGCGACTCTCCCAACATCATGCGTGTTGCAAGACGAGCCATCTGTGTATCACAAACCTTTGATACAAGAGGAACTGTACGAGATGCACGAGGGTTAGCTTCAATTACATAAACCTTTCCGTCTTCGATAGCGTACTGCATGTTCATCAAACCGCAAACGTGGAGGTTTTCGGCAATCTTCTTTGTATATTCTTTAATTGTGTCCAGGTTGTTTTGAGGAATGCTTACCGGAGGAATTACACAGGCAGAGTCACCTGAGTGAATACCTGCAAGCTCAACGTGCTCCATTACGGCAGGGATGTAAACGTGTGTGCTGTCTGCAAGGGCGTCGGCTTCGCATTCAAGTGCGTTCTTAAGGAAGCGATCAATGAGGAGAGGACGGTCAGGAGTTACACCAACGGCCTTTTCAACATATTCCTTTAAGGTTGCTTCATCATAAATTACTTCCATTCCGCGTCCACCAAGAACGAAGGAAGGTCGAATCATGATAGGGTAACCAATCTTATCTGCACAAGCTTTTGCTTCATTAAAGTCAATTGCCATTCCGCTTTCTGGCATAGGGATTTCCAGTTTTTCCATCATGTGGCGGAAGAGGTCGCGGTCTTCGGCGATGTCGATTGAGTCGATGCTTGTACCAAGGATGTTTACGCCGTTTTCCTGAAGCTCACGGGCAATGTTCAACGGAGTCTGTCCACCAAACTGAACGATAACTCCGAATGGCTTTTCCTTTTCGTAAATCTGAAGAACATCCTCTGTCGTAACCGGCTCAAAGTAAAGTTTGTCAGAAGTATCATAGTCAGTAGAAACAGTCTCAGGGTTGCAGTTTACGATGATTGTCTCGTAGCCCAGCTCTTTCAACTGCATAGCCGCATGACAGCAGCAGTAGTCAAACTCAATACCCTGACCAATTCTGTTTGGACCACCACCAAGAATCATAATCTTCTTCTTGTTGTCTGTTGCAACAGAAGTGTCTTTTTCTGCATTGTAAGTTGAGTAGTAGTAGCAGGCATTTTCAACACCGCTTACAGGAACGCGGAGCCATG
>Ga0247609_10005609_pt1 | contig 12279 bp, 7 predicted proteins | sample 172DNAGHGlowgp2_FD_193487 | JGI IMG/M metagenome (GOLD analysis project Ga0247609, IMG submission 193487) | Sheep rumen microbial communities from Palmerston North, Manawatu-Wanganui, New Zealand - 1728 DNA GHGlow gp2 | ecosystem: Host-associated > Mammals > Digestive system > Stomach > Rumen ... | reverse complement strand
CGGAACTGTTCGAGAAGCACTTCCGCGCCATCTGTCCGCCCTACGCGAAGGTCGATGTCACCCCCTGCGAAGGCGGCAACGGATTCCTCATTCCCATCACCTCGGACGGCTACAAGGCCGCGTCCATGGCCATGACGGAGGTCTATGGCATCGAACCGGTCCCCTCCCGCGGAGGCGGCTCCATCGCCGTCCTGGCGGACCTGCAGCGGATCCTCGGCATCGACCCGCTTCTGATGGGATTCGGGCTGGAACGCGACACAATCCATTCTCCCAACGAAAGTTACCTGTTGCGGCAACTCTTCGCCGGAATGGAATCCATCGCGCTGTTCTACCAGTACTATTAAAGAAGTTCAGCGATCTGCTGCTCCATCTGCTCGGGAGCGACCGTGGGCTCGAAGCGGGCGACGACATTGCCCTTCCGGTCCACGAGGAACTTCGTGAAGTTCCACTTGATGTCCGGATTGGACGCATACTCCGGATCCTTGGAGGAAAGCATCTTGTCCATGAACTGGGCGGTCTCACCCTCGCCGAAGCCGGCGAAAGGCTTCTCGGCATAGAGCCACCGGAACACCGGATGGGCGTTCTCGCCGTTGACGTCGCACTTGTCCATCAGCGGGAACGTCACGCCATGGTTCAGGCGGCAGAACTCCTCGATCTCCTCGTTGGAACCGGGCTCCTGGTGGCCGAACTGGTCACAGGGAAAACCGATCACGACGAATCCCTGGTCCTTGTACTTCTGGTACAGGGCCTCCAGGCCGTCATACTGAGGGGTGAAACCACACTTGGAGGCGGTATTGGCAATCAGGAGCACCTTCCCGGCATAGTCGGAGAAAGCGACATCTTCGCCCTTGTTGGACAGGGCGGTCATTTCATAAAGCTTGCTCATAGGCTTGGAATTACAGGAAAGGAGGGCGGCGGCCACGGCCACCAGAGTCAGGATTCGTTTCATATACGGTCAATTACTGGTGCAAAGATACGATTATTTAGCTTTTTCACGCCTGCTACCGAAAGGTTTGTGACAAAATCCTTTCTTCCTGCTCCCAAACGTAACATACCCCACCTCAGAAGGCAGGGTATGCAACGATCTAGCACATCGAGAGCCGTTTTTGTCTCATAGGTTTCGAAGAAGTCCAGGCGGAGGGCCAGTCGCGCCGACCGGAGGATCAAACCAACAGATCCAGATCTTCCGGTCTGAGACACAAGGCTTTCGCCAAGGAAGCCGACCGCCCCGAAACACCCTTCCCAATCATTTTGACCGCCACCTTCAGACGGATCTCGAACGGTGCATTCTTCAAGGTGAGCCGGCATAAGTCGGAACAATACCTGTTCCCGATACGCCTCAGGTCCTGGATGGTCCGGGATTCCATATAGCGCCGGTTGACCTGCTGTTTCATGGCCGCTTCATCTTCCTTCCTGACATACTGGAAAGCGATGAAAGCTTTGACGCTCCCAAAATGCCGTTCCACAGCCTCGTAGTCGATAAAGCACTCCGGCAGGATTCGTCCATCGCCATCGTATAACCAGTGATCCGGAAGCCGGACATGGGTCTTGAACATCCGGTTATACTCCCGGACCGAAAGATCCCCAATCCTCTTCCCGACATAGAAATGCCGTTTTTCGGAAAAAAAGACATGTCCCGACCCCCACGGATACTCCCCGGGAAGATTCTTATAGAAATCCAGACAGTTTCGATACACGTACATGAACTTCCGCATGATTTCTTCCCGGGACTCCACTTCATCCTGGGCAACATAGATGTTATCTTCCGGGAACCGCCGTTGCAGACGCTGCTGCAGAACAGTACGATAACGCCCTGCCCGTTCTTCGTCCCCGCAAACCAGCGAATGGAAGTGCGTATCGTTCACGGTAACCACCCATACCCGCACACCGGCAATCTCCGCGCATACAGCCACACTATTCCATCCGAACACTTTGTCTTCCACCGTATTGAAAGGTATGTCCGCCCGCGTTCCGTCCGTATATACATGCCATATCGCCATAACCCACAGTTTGGACGAAGGTATGACAACTTATCCGTCTACGCAAAATGCAGACGGATAAACAGCAAAAACAGGCTTCCACGGCGTATAACAGCATTATTTACCGAAAGATTTACGATATTTATCTGAAAACAGAATCAGTCGACCAAATCGACTGTAACAAAATCGATTCCCTGCACCCTAAAACGTCACATACCCCACCTCAGAAGGCAGGGTATGCAACAATTCAGCGAACCAGAAGACGGTTTTGTCACATAGGTTTCGTAAACTCCGGGAACTATTCCGGGAGGAATGACACGGCCGCGCCGCCACCGGGTGCGAGGCAGAGGGAGAGCGTGTCCTCGCAAGTAACGGACCGGGTCGTGATTTCGTAGGCGGTAGGATTTGACTCCCAGTGAGCATCGGGGGCATCGCCGTAAACCGTAGCCCTATAGCGGACGCCGGGGCGCAGGAAGGTCAGGGGCTGGTCGATGCTGCGGCCGGTCTCGTCGGTCGTGGCGCCCAGGAAGAAGCGGTCCCCGGCGCGGCGGACGATGGAAATCCACTCGCCCACCTCGCCCTGCAGGGCCTCGGAAGCATCGCAGTCGGCATCGAAGTCCCGGAAGAACTGGAAGGCGGGATGTCCCTCGTAGTTCTCCAGCAGGTCGCAGGCCATCTGCATCGGGGAGTACAGGACCACCCAGTTGGCAAGCTGCTTCGCCAGGGTCGTATGCTCGCGGCACTCGGAACTCGGCCGGCCCCAGGTGCGGAGCTGCGGACGTCCCTCCGTGCAGGTGTACAAGATATCGAATACGCCCGGCGTATAGTCCACCGGACCGCCCAGCAGCCGGGTGTAAGGGAGGATGACCGTGTGGGAAGGCGGATTGCCGGGGCCCCAGCCATTGTATTCCATGCCCCGGACGCACTCGCGGGTCATGAAGTTGGGCCAGGTACGCCGGAGGCCGGTGGCCTTGATGACCTCGTGACCATCGACCATGATCTGGCGTTCCGCGGCTTCCTCGACGACTTTCTGGAAATGCCGGACACCGGTCTGGCTATGCCGCGGTGCGCCGCCGGACAGGCCACCGCCGGCATAACCGGTCTTCATGGCATGGATGCCCAATGAAGCATCCCAGTCCAGCGTACGTTCCAACTGCTCCTCGAACCGCAGGTAATTGCCGCCGGTCTCGTTATGGGTGATCAGCGCCACGCCCTTGGAACGGGCGTAAGCAGCCACTTTCTCCACGTCGTAATCCGGCGCCGGGCGGGTAAAATCAAAGTCGGGAAGGGCGTCGGAGCCCCGCCAGGAGTCGTTCCAACCCTCGAACAGGACACCCTGGATATTGTTCTCAGCGGCAAAGTCGATATACCGCATCGCATTCTCCGTCGTCGCACCGTGGCCTTCCCCGCCCCAGGATTCCACGCCCAGGTGCAGGCTCCACCAAACGCCGATATATTTCATGGGCTTGATCCAGGAGACATCGTCGATCGCGCAGGGCTCATTCAGGTTCAGGACCAGCGACGAGTTCACCAGGCCAACGGCCTTGCGGGCGATCTGGATGGTCCGCCAGGGGGTCGCAAAGTTCCCGGGAACCACCGCTTTCACATCCAGGCGCTCGTCCATCGGCGCCCCCCGCCGGCGGCGCATCTGCCGCATCGGTGCCAGGGCTGCATGATAGGTCAATCCCACCTCATGAACCAGCGTCATCTCCGGGAAATCCACGAGCGCGGCCTCATGGACGGCGGCATACAGGGAGTCGGAGAACTTCAGCGTAAGCGGCGTATTGGCGTCCCGAAGTTCCGACAGCGGCATCTTCCGATACAAGTGCTCGTAGGAATTGAAATCCCCCGGGATGGACCAGGAGGTCGCATCGGAAGCGAAGGCGAACTGCGTCCGCTCCCGGACGATCCGGACCGTATCCTTGGGGACCGCATACCGGTAACGGAACCCCAGCCCGTCGTCGAAGACCCGGAATTCCAAGTCCAGGCCCACGCCGGCGTCATTCTTCAGATGGAGAACCAGTTCCCGGTGGCGGTCCTCCACATCCTTGTTCTCGCCCCAGGGCTGATGCCAGGTCTCCTGCACGGAACGTACCCGGGACGACTCCAGGGAAAAGCCCCGGTCCAGGTTCGCATCGTCCGACAGCAGGCCCAGCAAGGACGGCTCCAGGAACGGTTGCCCGTCCACGTCCACGCAGTAGGTCGGAACACCGGTCTCATCCAGGTCGAACCGCACGGCGATGCGGCCGTCGGGGGACGTGACGGACGTTTTCGGGGTACAGGCCGCGGTCAGAAGGACCAGGGCCGCAAGAACGGTCTTTCTCATATCTTTCAATTATTAGCCAAATCAAGCACATACACTCCGCGGGGAGCGATGGTAACGGGGGCGGTCAACGGAACGACCGTCCCGGTGACGGCATCCACCCCGACGGTGTAACTGCCCACCACTTCCCGGAAACGGTCCATCGGGACCGACTGCTCCCGGTCGCTGCCGTTCAGGATGACCAGGACCGTGCTTTCGCCGTCCGTACGGGCATAGACATAGCACTTGGTGGCATTGTCCGGGGTATAGTGGATCAGTTTCCCGTGCGCAACGGGGCCGGATGTCCGACGCCAGTGAAGCAGTTTGCTGGCGAAATCCCAGCACTCGTTCTCATAAGCGGTGCGTCCCTCAGCCGTGAAGGCGCTGCGGGCATCCTCGGCCCAGCCGCCGGGAAAATCGGCCCGGAGGGCATCGGGGCCTCCCATCGCGATCTCCGTCCCGTAATAGATCTGCGGGATGCCCCGGGTAGTCAGGAGGAACGCCAGGCCCTGCTTGAGTTTCCATGCGGGCTCGCCGGGTTCCATGAAACGGGCGATATCATGATTGTCCAGAAAGGTCAGGACATGGCTCGGATCCGGAATCAGGAAATCCTGGGCAATGCACTCATACAGTTTGAAAAGACCGGCTTCCGAGCCCTCGGAGGTGTTGCTCTCCTTCAGGATCTCCCGCTTGGCCGTGAACGTAAGGTCGAAGTCCATCACCGTCTCCAGGCCGGAGTCGGAAGGGTTCAAGGCCGACCCCCGCTGCCACCAGCCGGCGGCGGAATTCCGGGGATACCAGCCCTCGCCCACGATATTGAAATCCGGATACTCCTCCTCGATCTCCCGGCACCACCGGACCATGAAATCATAGTCGGCATACGGGTACGTGTCCATGCGGATGCCGTCGATCCGGGCATACTCGATCCACCAGATGCTGTTCTGGATCAGGTAGGCCGACAGGTGGCGGTTCCGCTGGTTCAGGTCGGGCATCCCGCCGGAGAACCAGCCGTCCACCAGGACGTCCTTCTCGCTCTGGGGCGCATGCGGGTCCAGCAGGGCCCACTTGTAATGGGTGGTCGTCTGCAGGCCTTCCAGCCGGCGCCAGCCACCGGGGCCGCGCCGACCCTGTTGTGGCCGGACCTGCGGCTGCCGCGCCATCTCCCCGACCTTGCGGGCGACCTCGTTCTGGTTGAACCAGTCGGGGGCCGGGATGTCGGCGAGCCACCAGTGGGAACTGCCGCAGTGGTTGAAGATCATGTCCATGACCACTTTCAGTCCCTTCCGGTGTGCCGCGTCGATGAAATCGCAATACACCTCATTGCCGCCCAGGCGGGGATCCACCTGGTAGTAGTCGGAGATGGCGTAGCCGTGGGAGGCATTTCCCCGGTTATACTGCACGGGATTGAGCCAGACGGCCGTCACGCCCAGGGCGTCCAGGTAATCCAGATGGTCCCGGATGCCCTGCAGGTCTCCGCCGTGATGACCGCCGCCATGGTTCCGGTCCACGCCCCAGTCCTCCAGGACGTCGTTGCCCGGATCGCCGTTGGCAAAGCGGTCGGGCATGATGAGATACAGGACATCGGCCGCAGAAAAGCCCTGCGCGCCGGGCTTGTCGTTCCGGGGCCTGAGTTCGAAGGGCTGGACCGTCTTTTTCCGGCCTTCCCGGAAAGTGAACTGCAAGGTGCCGGGATTCGTTCCGTCCGCAACGTCCAGATAGACGAAGAGGTAGTTCGGATTTTCCACCCGGGCGGTTTCCCTGACGGTCACTCCGGGATACGGTGCCAGGGAACAATCGGCCTTGGCGATATCCGGGCCGTAGAACATCACTTGCACCTCGTGGTTTTTCATTCCGGTGTACCAAAACGGAGGGTCCATCCGTTCCACGCGGGTTGCCCCGGCGCTCACGCTTGCAAGCACCAGGGTAAGAAGGAGACCGTATCGCTTCATGGCTGTTATTTCCTGTAATCCACGACCAGGGCGCTGAGCGGCGGCACCACCGTGTCGTCACTTACGGTCACCGGCTCGCCGGTAATGACGTTCCGCCCCTCGCCGAGGCCGTCCGTCATCTCCCGGAACCTGCTCCAGGTCACTTTCTTCTCTTCCGTGGAATTGTTGATGAACACGAACACAACCTCGCTGTCGTCATAGCGGAAATAGCCGTACGTATTGTCCTGTGGGATGAAATGCAGGGTCCTGCCATGCTGGACGGCCGATGAGCCCTTGCGCCATTGGAAGAGGGTGCGGGCATAGTCGTGGAGGTCGGCCGCATGGGCCCAGGTGCTGTCGGCTGCGGCTTCCGCGCGGCCCTCTTCCGTAAAGAGGTTCACCGGATCGCCGGCCCACCCGCCCGGGAAGTCCATCCGGAGCCGTCCGTCGTCACGGCGCGGGTTTCCCGTCACGAACATCATCTCGTCCCCGTAAAACAGTTGCGGGATGCCGCGGAGCGTCGCAAGCATCGCAAAGGCGATCTTCATCCGGCGCGGGTCATGTCCGAAGGTATCGCCGATGCGGGCGATGTCGTGGTTGGACAGGAAAATGAGCATGTGGCTCAGGTCATGGTAGATGAAATCGTGCGAGAGGGCGTTGTACACGGCAGAGATGTCCGGTCCCCCGCGGCGTCCGCGGCCCTGGGGCGGGCCCTGCCGCTGTTCCTCCCGGCCCGGGATCGGCGCCGTCAGCGCCCCGGTCATCGCCGCCTGCAGCGGGAAGTCCATGATGGAGGGCAGGTACGAGTTGAAGCCGTCGGAGTTGGGATTGTCCTTCTGCCAGTAGGCGACGAAGTCGGGATTGGCCTGCCACACCTCGCCCACGATGTTGAAGTTCGGATATTCGTCGGTGACGGCCTTGGCCCACTGCGACATGGGCACCTTCTCATTGTAGAACCAGGTGTCCACGCGGAACCCGTCCAGGCCAGAATACTCGATCCACCAGATCGCCCACTGCTGGAAGTACTTCAGCATGTAGGGGTTATCCAGGTTCATGTCCGGCATGTTCCGCACGAACCAGCCTTCTTCCATGACGGCGAGGTCCGCCTTGGAGGCGTTCGGGTCCAGGGCCAGGCCCATCTGGTGGTTGGAGTTCACATACGGGTCGTTCATGTGGACCCAGTCCTTGAAAGGCATGTCCTGCATCCACCAGTGCTCGGTGCTGGAATGGTTCGTCACCACGTCCAGGATGACCTTGATGCCCTTCTCGTGGGCTTTCGAGACCATCTCCCGGTATAGTTCGTTGGAGCCGTAGCGCGGGTCGATGTGGTAGTAGTCCGAGCAGGCGTACCCGTGATAAGAGCCGCGGGGGGCGTTGTCGCCCAGCAGCGGCGTGCTCCACAGGGCCGTGGCGCCCAGGTCCGCGATGTAATCCAGATGGTCGATGACGCCCTGAAGGTCGCCGCCGTGGCGGCCGAACGGCTCGCCGCGGTTCACCTTCTCCGTGGTATTGTCCGTGGAATCATTGGACGGGTCGCCGTTGGCGAACCGGTCGGGAACGATCAGGTAGATCAGGTCGGACGTCGTAAAACTCTCCCGGTCGGCAGAGCCCGGCTTGCGGGCCGCGATCTCGTAGGGATAGCGGACGACATCGTTCCCCTTCCTGAACACGAGCGTATACGTCCCGGGCTTCGCCTTGGGGCTGACCGCCACGTCCACGAACAGGAAGTTCGGATTGTCGGCTTGATGGACGGTCTTGATTTTCAGGCCCTTTCCTTCGACAGACACCGTATAGGCACCGATACCTGGCCCCTGCACGAGGAGTTGGAGGTCCGTCTTCATCCCGGTCCACCAGGACAGGGGTTCCACGCGGGTCACTTCGCCCGCCAGGAGGGAGGCCGCCACCAAAAGGCCGGCGGCCAGGGTCAGGAAACGTTTCATAAACTAGAAGGTCCAGATCTTGAATTCATACGCACCGAAATCCTGCGAAGTGGGCACACCGCTCTTGCCGGCGTTGGCCTTCGGGAGGGAGGCCTTGCAGGCCTTTCCGCTCACGTTCACACCCACGAGGGCCTTCGGATAGGCCACATAAACCACCCCTTCGGATTCGCTGGCGACCATCGCGCCGCTGCGGTCCACTTTGGCGAGCGCCTGCAGGGCATCCTGGTACTTCTTCTTGAGTTCCGCGTTGGCGGACCAGTCCATCGTCTGGGTGTTGAAAAAGTTGATTTTCTGGTTATATCCCACTTCCTGCGAGCCGTAAAGCATCGAGGATCCGTTCAGGGCGGACATCAGCACATAGGCGGCGAGGGCGCCGTCCGCGCTCTTGAACTGACCGGCGGGCGTGTCTTCGGTCGCATCGTCGTGATTCGTCACGAAGAAAAGTTTGGTCTTGGGGGCCGGAGCCGCCTCCTGGTCACTCTTGTACCAGGTGAAGAAACCCTTGGCGGTGCCCGTGCTGCCGATGACCTTCCGCATCTCGCTTTTCATCTTGCGGTCGAAGATGATGTCGAACCCATCGTCGAACATCCGGGGGAAATCGCTCTCCGCCAGCATGATGAAGCCGGGCTTGAGTGCCTTCAGTTTGCCGATGGCCTCCTTCCAGAAGTCGTCGCGCACCCCGTGGGCATAGTCGCAGCGGTAGCCGTCGATGCCCACTTCGCTCACCCAGTACTCCAAGGCGTCCTCCATCGCGGCCCAGAGCTCCTTCTTGCCGAAGTCCAACTGCGCCACGTCCTTCCACTCTCCGTCCTTGGTAGGCCAGGCGATGCTGCCGTCGGCCTTGTGTTCGTACCATTCCGGGTGTTCGGAGAGCCAGACATTGTCCCAGGAGGTATGGTTGGCCACCCAGTCGAACATCACCTTCATCCCCTTTCCCTGGGCGGCTTTCACCAGGGCCTTGAGTTCATCCAGCGTACCGTACAGGCTGTTCACCTCCTTGTAGTTCCTGATGCAGTAAGGCGAACCGAACGGCTTGTTGCCCGGCATTCCCGGCAATACGTCCTTCCCTTCGGCATACACCGGCATCAGGTACAGGATGTCCGTGCCCAGGGCCTTGATTTCGTCCAGGCGCGCCTGCACCTTGCCGAAGGCGCCGGAATTCCCATACAGTTTCAGGTTCACCTGGTAGATCTGGTAGTGGTCGCGGGCCGTCGCCGGCAGCGTAAGCACTTCCGTGGCATAGGTGATGCCGGGCTCCGGGATGGTCTCCTTTCCGCCGCCGTTTCCGGATTCCTGGCCGGACGGGATGACGGGCAGGGTCTGCGGCTTCCCGCAGCCGCAGGCGGCGAGCACAAGGACGGCGGCCGCCAGCAGGATGGTCTTTTTCATATCTGTGTATTTGGTTGGCAAGCCGGGGTCCGGTCAGGGGCCCCGGCCCGTTGTCAGGTTATTCCGCCTTGGTCACATTGTCAGCGGAGATGACGTAGAAGAAGTCACCCGTTACGGTCTGCCCCTTCAGCACGTCGAAGTTCTCGAGTTGCGTACCGTTGTTGTTGTTGAAGATCAGGTTGGCGGTCCATCCGTAACTGGAAGCCGGAATCTCGGCATACTTCCAGGTCTTGCCACCGATGGTCTGCTCCCCGGTCACGGCCGCACCCGGCCAGCCGCCGAAGATCTCGCCGGTCCCCCAGGAGTACACGTACAGGGCCTCCCAGCCGGTGTTGTCCTCGACATAGACGCGGGTCTTCAGTTCAGCTTCGGCACAGGTGAAGTCGGAGGAGATGCCATAGTACAGGTTCTCACCCACGTTCACGGCCGGGCCGTCGAACTGGTTGCCGTCGCCGCCGTTGCCGTTGTTGAAGATCAGGTGCTCTTCCTTGCCGGTGTGCTCGGCGGACACGAAGAAGCGGTAGGCAGGGACGCCGCAGAAGGTGCCCACATACTCACCGGCCGCACCCGGCCAGCCGCCGAAGATCTCGGCGCCGCCCCAGGCATACAGGTGGAGGTTCTCACCCCAGCCCATGCTGTCGATGACATAGATGTAGGAATCCTCGCCACGCGGGTTGCCTTCCACGTTGTCCACGTAGTAGTTCGCGTTGATGTTCAGGAATATCTCCTCTTCCGGAACGGTGATGGCGAAGTCAGCGAGTTGCTTGCCGCCGCCGTTGTTGTTGAAGATCAGGTTGAGGGACTTGCCCGCCATGTCGGCCGGAAGGCCGAACACGGTATAGGTCACGCCCTTGACCTCCTCGGTACCCACCGGGGTGGCACCCGGCCAGCCGCCGAAAGCCTCGGCATCGCCGTAGGCGTACAGGGCGATGGCATCCCAGTCGGTCTTGTTGTTCACCAGGATCTTGATGTCCGGATTGCGGGGGTCGACGACCGTTCCGGTCACGGTACCGTCCACGACCTCCACCTTGATGAACTGCTCGGTTGCCAGGGTCAGGGGAATGTCCGCGGTCTGTCCGCCGGCGCCGTTGAAGATCAGGTTCTCGCTCCGGCCGAGGGCGTCCTCGACGGTGAAGACCTTGTAGTTCACGGTGCCGATCTTCACGGTGTTCTCGGCGGGCGCGAGGCCCGGCCAGCCACCGCAAAGTTCCTTGTCACCCCACATGTACAGGTTCAGGGCATCCCAGCCGGTTAGATCCTGCACGTAGATGGTCACAGGATCGTTGGGAACCTCGGGGGTCGGAGGTTCCTCGCCGCCGCCACCGCCGGATCCGCCAGGGCCGTCCACGACAGTCACTTCGGTATCCGTGATCTTGAAGAAGAAGTTATGGTCGATGACCTGGTTCTTCAGCGCGTCGAAGTTCTCCAGCTGCGATCCGCCATTGTTGTTGTTGATGATGAAATTCACCGTCAGGTCATTCGTCTTGGAACCCAGGTCGAAGTACGTGTAGGTCACGCCCTTGTACTCCCAGGTACCGGTGGGCTGCATGCCCGGCCAGCCGCCGAACAGGTCGTCGGCGTCGCTGAGGCCGGAGCCCCAGGCATAGAGCGCCATCGCGGCATAAGACGGAGCGTCGGCGTTGTCCACGAAGAAGCCGTAGCCGTCCAGGGTGGGCAGGACAGGACCGCTGCCGCCGCCCTGGGCCGGATCGTCGATGACCGTGACGTCCTCGTCGGTGATCTTGAAGAAGAAGTTGTGGTCGATGACCTGGTTCTTCAGCGCGTCGAAGTTCTCCAGCTGCGATCCGCCATTGTTGTTGTTGATGATGAAGTTCACCGTCAGGCCGTTGGTCTTGGAGCCCAGGTCGAAATAGACGTAGGTCACGCCCTTGCACTCCCAGGTGCCGGTGGGCTGCATGCCCGGCCAGCCGCCGAACAGGTCGTCGGCATCGCTGAGGCCGGAGCCCCAGGCATAGAGCGCCATCGCGGCATAGCTCGGAGCCTCGCTGGCATCCACAAAGAAGCCGTATCCATCCAGCTCGGGGAGCTTGATCTCATCGGGATTCTCCGGCGGAGCGAAGTACTTGGCCCACTTGTCGGCATAGACATTGGCCCATTCGCCCGGGCCGATGGTCAGCTTGTGCAGGACGTCCTCGTTCTTGGGGCCCCGTTCGAGGCCCTGCTGGACGTTGTAGAAGGTGAAGCCGTCGGCGAGGGTCTTGCCGCCCTGGAAGGCCGAAGGATCCACATAGACACCCCACTTGGCGGGGATGGCCGTCGAACGGGTGAGCCGGTAGGCGGCGTTGCCCACGGCGGCGTCGTTTCCGTTGAAGTCGCCGATGATGTACACCTCGTCGCCCTCGGCGGTCGCCTGCGGCAGGATGGCCTCCACCAGGATGCGGTCGCTCCGGGTCTCGAAGGCCTGCGCCTCATGGGCGAATTCGATCTCCTCCTTCGGCGCGCAGGAAGCGGCGGCCACGAGGAGGGCCGGTATCGTCAGATAGGATAATATTCTTTTCATGGTCATTACTGAGCTACATAGTTAGGATTCTGCACAAGGCCGGGGTTGACGGTAAGGGCAGCCTCCGGCAGCGGGAACCACTCGTACTTGCGGTCGCGCTTGGCGGGATAGGCGTCGTCACCCTCGCCACGGCCGAAGAACCACCACTGGCCCTGGGTGAACTTGTCGAAACGACGGAGGTCGGTGCGGCGGCGGCGTCCCTCGCAGAGGAACTCCTTGC
>Ga0247609_10005607_pt1 | contig 12280 bp, 10 predicted proteins | sample 172DNAGHGlowgp2_FD_193487 | JGI IMG/M metagenome (GOLD analysis project Ga0247609, IMG submission 193487) | Sheep rumen microbial communities from Palmerston North, Manawatu-Wanganui, New Zealand - 1728 DNA GHGlow gp2 | ecosystem: Host-associated > Mammals > Digestive system > Stomach > Rumen ... | reverse complement strand
GAGAAAAGCAGAAAAACTATATGCTAGGTCTGGTAAATCTGGAGAAAATGCCAAAGAGACTCAAAGAAGGATAAACGAACTTAAAAAGAACGGAATTACAGATCAAAGATTAGTTAATGAACTTACGTCATTAAGACTTAGAAGTACTTCAGAAGACGAGGATACTCGTAAGTATGCAAATGAAAAATTAGATAAGTATGGAATGATAGGAGCCGTAAACAGTAACAACAATTCTACCTCAAAAAGATTGGCTAATGCATTTTTAGGATATTCTAATGAAGATATTCTAAGGGGAATGTATGATACTAGAATGTCTGAATTGCGATCTGATTATAAAGTGTACACAAATAAAGGTAGAAAATACACAGAAAGAGCCGACGCCATAATGAATTATCCAATAGATGAAATTCTTTCAAGTGATAAAGGTTATAAGAATTCACGAAAAGCTATAAGATCGTTGTAAGAGGAAGTAACTATGTCAAATGTAATTTATTACGGGAACGAACTTTATCACCACGGAGTCAAAGGTATGAAGTGGGGGCAGAGACGTTATCAGAATGAAGATGGCAGTCTAACCGCAGCTGGCGAAAGGCATCGTAATAATCCATCAGCTGGTGTAAGTTCTAGAGATATTCAAAGAGGTTACTCTACTAAAAATGGCGGAAATTTTGCATATAATAGAGATATCGAAGGTTCCAGAAGAACGCAGAAATTAAAATGGGCTATTGACGATTACAATAGTGAACTAAATTCAAAAAATAATCATCTTACTGAAAAAGAAAGATCATCTATGCAGAAGACGGTTAATAAAATGCAAACAAAACTTAAAAAATCCGAAAATAGAGATTTCGGGAAAAAAGCCGTCAAAGAATATCGTAAACAAGCAGGAACTGGAAAAACAATTGCAAAGTCATTATTGCTAGGATATAATAACGCCATTTCTTATGATACTTATAGGGCTCAAGGGGCTTCTAGAGGGAAAGCTTTTGGAAAAACCTTAGTAGATAATCTATTATTCGGTGATATTGGAACCGCTATAAAGCGTAACAGAGAAATGGAAAAAATTGGGGAAAGAAATAGAAAGGCTAACTAATGCAGGAATCTTTAACTTCCAGGCTTAAAAGAGCCTGGAATACTTTTATGGACAGAGATTCTCCTTCGCGTTACAATTATGAGGATTTAGGCGTTAGCAGTTATTACCGACCGGACAGAGTACATCTAACAAGAGGAAATGACAGATCTATTATAACAGCTATATATAATAGGATAGCGATGGACTGCGCAGCAATCAAAATAGAACACGTAAGACTCGATGATGGTGGACGATATTTATCTTCTATCGACTCGGGTCTTTCTTCATGTTTAACATTAGAAGCAAATCTAGATCAAACTGGACGTGCTTTTATTCAGGATGTAGTAATGTCTATGCTAGATGAAGGTTGTGTTGCTGTCGTCCCTATAGAGACGTCTGCTAATCCTAAATTTTCATCATCTTATGATATTTATTCTATGCGAACCGGAAAAATCACAGCTTGGTATCCTAAACATGTACGAATAGAGCTGTATAATTCTAGAACTGGAATGAAGGAAGAGATAATAAGACCTAAAAATACTGTTGCCATTATTGAAAATCCTTTTTATTCAATAATGAACGAACCTAACTCTACTCTTCAGCGTCTTGTGAGAAAACTGAATCTTTTAGATGTTGTTGACGAACAGAGTGCATCCGGTAAATTGGATCTTATTATTCAGCTTCCATATATCATTAAGACCGAAGCGAGAAAGAAACAAGCGGAAGACAGACGACAGGATATAGAGCGTCAGTTATCCGGATCGAAATATGGAATAGCTTACACCGATGGAACAGAGCATATAACTCAGTTAAATCGTCCTATAGAAAACAACCTAATGTCACAGATCGAGTATCTGACGAGCATGCTTTACAGCCAGTTAGGAATAACGACCAGTATATTAGATGGAACAGCGGATGATAAAACTAAGTTAAATTATACCAATGGGACAGTAGAACCGATCCTCTCAGCAATAGTTAATGAAATGAAAAGGAAATTCCTATCAAAAACTGCTAGAACACAGGGACAGTCAATTGTTTTCTTTAGTGACCCGTTTAAGTTGGTACCGGTTTCTCAGATAGCCGATATAGCTGACAAGTTTACACGAAACGAGATAATGTCATCTAATGAAATTAGACAGATCGTAGGAATGAAGCCTGTGGACGATCCTAAAGCTGATGAATTGAGAAATAAGAATCTTAATGAAGCAGTAGACCAGCAGTTTGCAAATACTGGTGAGGAAGAAGAAATTGATCCATCGATGTATGATTATGGTTACGAAGGAGAATAATCAAAATGGGTAAAAAACATTACGATTTTAGTGGTTGGGCCACTAGAAACAACCTTCGTTGCTCAGACGGAAGAACAATTAGAAAGGATGCATTTAAGGATAATGATGGTCAGACAGTTCCTCTCGTGTGGAACCATAACCATAATGATCCTTTAAATGTTCTTGGACATGCTCTTCTGGAAAATAGAAACGAAGGAGTATACGCTTATTGCACTTTCAATGATACCGAAGCCGGGCGCAACGCCAAGCTGCTTGTTCAGCATGGTGATGTAACGGCTCTTTCTATTTATGCTAATAAGCTTAAGCAAAATGGAGGAGACGTTTTACATGGTGCAATAAGAGAAGTAAGTCTCGTACTTGCCGGGGCAAATCCCGGAGCTTATATAGATGCAGTACTTTCACATGGAGAAGTATCTGATGATGAAGCTATCATTTATACAGGAAGAGATATTAATATTGCTCATTCCGATGACTGGTACGACGAAAATGAAGAGGAGGATGATATGAGATTTATGCATGCCGACGACGATGATCAGGAAATGGATGATCACGAATCAGACGGTAAAGAAGAAACCGTAGCCGACGTGTTTAACACTCTTAGCGAGAAGCAGAAGCAGGTTGTATATGCTCTCATAGGACAGGCAGTTGAAGACGCCCAGAAAGGCGGATCAGTTCAGCATTCAGACGATTCCGATGAGGATGAAGAAGATGATGGTGAGACTGTAGCAGATGTATTTAATACTCTTAGTGAAAAACAGAAAAATGTAGTTTACGCACTTATAGGACAGGCACTTGAAGATGCCGGCGTAAAAGGAGGAGATGAATCAGTGAAGCATAATGTATTTGACGATTACGAAGATGAGAATGATGTAACCGTTCTTTCCCACTCCGATATGGAGGCTATATTCTCTGACGCAAAGCGTTTTGGTAGTCTTAAGGAAAGCGCTATCGAGCATGGTATTGAGAATATTGAGTATCTGTTCCCCGATGCTCAGAACATTAATAACACTCCCGATTGGCTCAAGAGAGAAGACGATTGGGTTACAACTGTTATGAATGGAGTTCATCATACTCCTTTCAGCAGGATTAAGAGTATGTATGCTGATATCACCGAAGCAGATGCAAGGGCTAAGGGATATATTAAGGGCAACATGAAGAAGGAGGAAGTATTCGCTCTGTTTAAGAGGTCTACTGATCCTCAGACTATTTATAAGAAGCAGAAGCTTGAAAGAGACGACGTTATTGATATCACAGATTTTGACGTCGTTGCCTGGCTTAAGGCAGAGATGAGAATGATGCTGGATGAGGAAATAGCACGTGCTGTTCTTATTGGAGATGGAAGAGATGCATCTTCTGACGAAAAGATCAGTGCCGATCATGTTCGTCCTATCTGGACTGATGCCGATGTTTACACGATTAAGGCACCTATAAATGTTTCCAGTGCAGCTACCGCTGACCAGAAGGCCAAGGCATTTATAAGAGCATGCGTTAAGTCAAGAAAGGATTACAAGGGAAGCGGTAATCCCGTTCTCTTCACCACCGAGGATGTACTTACCGATTGTCTGCTTATGGAAGACAACCAGGGTCGTATTATTTATGACACCGAAGAGAAGCTTCGCACCGCTCTTCGTGTTAGTAAGATCGTTACCGTTCCTGTTATGGAGAATCAGACCAGAGAGGTTAATGGAAAGACTAATTATCTCTGGGGACTTATTGTAAACCTCAATGACTATAACATCGGTGCCGATAAGGGTGGAGCAGTAAATATGTTTGATGATTTTGACATCGATTACAATGCTCAGAAGTACCTTATTGAAACACGTTGTTCAGGAGCTCTTACTAAGCCTTATAGTGCTATTGCCCTTGAACTTGTATATAATCTTGTTCTTGCAATTGAAGCTGAGGCTGCAACTGGAACCATTAAGGGTAAGTCTGTCTCCGATCTTCAGTCTGATATAGTCGTACACGATACCTATATTAAGGGTAATCTTAAGTATGTTACCGGCTATACCGGATTTAGTCAGGATACCGATGAGCAGAGTGGAAACTTCCTTGCTCTGAAGTTCACTGCTACCGAAGGAGCAACAACTACTGTTCAGCTTGTTGGTGGAGATTCTTACATGGAGCCTGTTACGCTTGATAACGATATGAATGCTGTTCTTAGAATTACCGATAAGAATAAGCAGAAGCTTCAGGTCGTTACCACTGTCGGTGGTGAGAGTCTTACTAAGGTATATAGCCTTGCCAACCTTCGCGTTGCCAATTCTTAAATAAATCAAAATGGAGTAAATGTTAATGTCTAAGTTCAGTGGAATTATAGGTTTCGGTGAAACAGTTGAAACTGTGCCAGGTGTATTTGTTCCAACTATAACCGAAAGAAGAAGATATTATGGAGATCTAATCAGAAACTATATGTCTATTCAGAATTCCAATAATCTGAATGACGACATTAACATCTCCAATCAAATAAGTGTTGTTGCAGATTCGTTTTTAAGAGAACACATCAACACAATGAAGTACGTTGAGTTCATGAATATTAAATGGAAGATCACTAATGTAGATATTCAGTTTCCAAGGTTAATATTGTCATTAGGAGGCGTCTATAATGAACACGAGACTTGAACTACATGAATTTCTTGTAAGTATTTTAGGTTCTAGAAATGTTTATTATCAGCCTCCTGAGTCTGTAAAAATGCAGTACCCCGCAATAGTGTACGAGAAAGCTGATATCAGATCTGATCCTGCCGATAATATTCCTTATAAACAATCTCATTTTTACACAATAACAGTTATCGATTACGATCCAGACAGTGAAATAGTTGACAGATTATCAAAAATACCTAGGATAGGATACGACAGACATTTCACTAGTAATAATCTTAATCACGATGTATTTACACTTTACTATTAAAGGAGGACTTTATGTCTAAACTTGTATGGGATGCTTCAGGAGAGCGCTATTACGAGACCGGTGTAAAGAACGTTGTTCTTTATCCTAAGACTGGCACTAATGGAGCATATTCAGAAGGCGTAGCATGGAACGGTGTTATTAGTATTTCAGAGAATCCCTCTGGAGGAGAAGCCAATCCCATTTACGCAGATAATATTAAGTATCTTAATCTGATGTCTAATGAAGAATTCGGGTTTAGTATTGAAGCTTATACATATCCCGATGAATTCGAACAGTGTGATGGATCAGCTCCGTTTGCTCAGGGAGCCATAATAACCCAGCAGGCAAGAAAGGAATTTGGTCTTTGTTATAGGACTGAAGTTGGTAATGACGCCGACGGTCTTAACGCATATAAGCTTCATATCGTTTACGGATGTCTTGCCTCTCCTTCTGGAAAGGATCACAACACTATAAACGAGTCTCCTGAAGCCATTACTTTCTCATGGGAAGTAACAACCACACCTATTGAGGTTGCTGGTTTTAGTAAGCCTACCGCTCACCTTGTAATAGACTCAAGAACAGCTGACGCTACAAAGCTCACTCAGCTTGAGGCTCTTCTTTATGGAAGCGACGGTCAGGACGGTCAGAGTGCTACTAATGCCCAGCTTCCTGATCCTGCTACGATTGCCACCAAGCTTGGAGCTGTTGTAGCCGGATAATTTTTAAGGGACTCTTTGCAGTCCCTTTTTTATTTTTAGAAAGGAGAAATAGATGCTTAAGAAAACAATAACCTATACTGATTATAACGATAATGAACGAACTGAGGATTTCTATTTTAATCTTAGTAAAGCAGAGGTCGCCGAAATGGAACTTAGTGTTACAGGTGGTCTTTCCGATATGATTCATAAGATAATAGAAACTCGTGATATTCCGGAGATAACAAAGTTATTTAAGAAACTGATTTTACTGTCGTACGGTGAAAAGAGTTCTGATGGTAAAAGGTTTATTAAATCGGAGGAACTTTCTACAGCATTTTCTCAGACAGAAGCATATTCTCAGCTGTTTATGGAACTTGGATCAAATGACGAAGCGGCTGCAGCTTTTGTAAATGGGATTATGCCTAAAGATATTCAGTAATGTTAAATGTAACTATACCTGAATCTGAACAATGGGACGAGAGGAATCAGGAGTTTGTATATGTTAAAGAACAGAAACTATCTCTTGAACATTCTCTCGTTTCCATTTCAAAATGGGAATCAAAGTGGTGCAAGCCATTTTTAACAAAAGAGAATAAAACAAGAGAAGAACTTCTTGATTACATAAAATGTATGACTTTAACACAAAATGTTCGTGATGAACTATACAATGTCATACCTAATAATGTTATTAAAGAAATAGAAGACTATATAAAAGCTCCTATGACCGCAACTACAGTTCCTAAGATTAACGAAGTTAACAGAGAGATAATCACAAGTGAACTAATTTATTACTGGATGATTACTTTAGGGATTCCTTTCGAATGTCAAAAATGGCATTTAAATCGACTACTTATGCTTATTTCTGTTTGTAACTATAAAAACAAACCTGCTAAGAAAACAAGTCAGAAAGAATTTCTAAGTAACAGGGCAGCATTAAATGCTGCTAGAAAAGCTAAACTTCATACGAAAGGCTGACTTTCGCAATGATAACGATAAAAGAAAAGTATAACAATTCAAACAAGTTCAACACCTATTGTGAAAAGATTCTTAATGTTATTCATATGGGTGATTTGGATGCGTATGGAAAAAGAGGAGTAGAGGCTTTACGAAGAGCCACTCCAAAAGACACGGGTTTAACGGCTAGTTCATGGGTATATGAAATAGTAAGGAAGAAAGAATCCGTGTCTTTGGTTTTTAAGAACACTAATATTCAAAATGGAGTTCCAATAGCGATAATTTTACAGTATGGTCACGGAACTAATCATGGCGGATATGTTCAAGGAATAGATTACATAAATCCGGCACTTAAACCGGTATTTGATGATCTGGCAAAAGAAATGTGGGAGGACGTAACTAAGTTATGAGTAAAACTGTCGACCAAAGAGTCGTAGAGATGCAGTTTGACAATAGAAACTTCGAAACAAATGTTAAAACGAGCCTCTCTACAATCGAGAAGTTAAAACAATCTTTAGATCTTCTAAAGTCAAGTCAAAGTCTTGATAACTTAAATAAGCCAAACGTATTAAGCGGATTCCAATCAGCAGTTGAAACTGTTCAGATGAAATTTTCTGCTTTAGAAGTAGCAGCGGTAACAGCTCTAAGTAATATTGTTAATAGAGCTGTCAATGCTGGTCTTAGAATAGCTAATGCGTTGACAATTCAGCCGATAACACAGGGCTATAATGAATACGAATTAAAACTAGGTTCTATCCAGACAATAATGATGTCTACAGGCGAAAGCATGGAGACTGTTAATAGATATCTGGAAGAGCTTAACACTTATGCTGACAGAACTATATATTCGTTTTCTGATATGACTGCAAACATCGGTAAGTTCACAAATGCCGGTGTAAGTCTTGACATGGCTGTTAAGGCTATTCAGGGTGTTTCTAATGTTGCGGCAGTCTCTGGTGCAAATGCAGCAGAAGCATCAAGGGCCATGTATAATTTCTCACAGGCGCTATCTGCAGGTTACGTAAAACTTATTGACTGGAAATCTATAGAGAATGCCAATATGGCTACAGTAGAGTTTAAACAACAGCTTATAGATACTGCAGTACAACTTGGCAAATTGGAAAAACAAGCAGATGGTACTTATAAGGTAATAGGTAAAAATGCCACTGGCGGAACAATGAGAGATACCATAAGTGCTACTAAGAACTTTAATGATTCTCTTTCATATCAGTGGATGACAACCGAAGTATTAACTAAGACACTGGCAAAATATACTGATGAAACTACAGAGATAGGTAAAAAGGCGTTCGCCGCAGCGACTGAGGTAAGAAAATTTACACAGTTGATGGATACTCTTGGAGAAGCTGTAGGATCAGGTTGGGCTCAGACTTTTGAAATTATATTTGGTAATTTTGAAGAAGCAACAAAACTATGGACTAATGTCAATAATGCAATAAGTCCTATTATAGATGGATTGTCTGATGCAAGAAACGAAGTTCTTCTTATATGGAAGGCACTTGGCGGTAGAGACGATTTACTAGCGTCTTTTAGAGATATTTGGGAAACAGCTGTTGGTGCTGCAGAATCCATAGGCAATGTATTTGATAAGATTTTTCCCCATGAGAAAACGTTCACTGAGTTTAAAGAAGAATATACTGATCTTTTGTCAGAGATTCATAAGGCAAATGAAAAAGATTATTGGGGATTAACAGAATGGGAGAAATTAGAGAATTTCTTTGGCAATAATACACAGAAATACAAGCAAGGTCTTATTGATACAGCTATCGAATTAGGAAGACTCGAGAAACAAGAAGACGGAACTTTTAAAATCATATACAATGATGAAGAGAAGCTCGAGTCAAAAATTGTAGATATACAGAATAAATTTTCTGATTCTTTAAGTTTTGGATGGCTCACTAAAGACATTATTTCCTCGGCAGCTACAACTGACAATCTTTTACAGATATATTTAGAGTTATATGACGTAACTGATCATATAGGTAGCAAATTAGCAGGTGTATTCAAAACCGTAAGAGAATTTCTAGATTATTTTAATATTGGCAGATATATTAAAGAAATAACTGATTTAAACAATCGAATAGCCAGTATAAGAGAGTCTATAAATAAGGCCACAAACTTATCTCAAATAGAGCATTTGGAAGAAATTCTTAATGATTTATTAGCAAAAAAAGATGAATATTCTCAAGTAATTCGAATAGGTGAGAATTTCAAAACTTTATTTTCTGGTATATTCTCATTAGTAAAAGCAGTTTCAACAGTTTTCTCTAATCTATTTAAATCTGCTTCCCCATTATTTGATAATCTAGCCCCCACCCTACTTAATATTATAGAGTTAGTTTCAAGAGTTGCAGCTGTTGTAGGTACTGCTCTTCAGAAGTTTAGTGATTGGATCGTTGGTTCGGAAGCTTTAACAAAGATATTTAATCCACTTACTTCTGCTACTACATTTTTAGCTAATGCTATAGATTTTCTTATTAGCATGGTTACTAACATATTTGATAAGATAAGAGAATTTGTAACAAATAGTGATATTCTTGGTAAGTTATCATCTGGTTTAGAATCGATAAAGAATTCTGTAAAAGACATTATAGATTATATAAAAGGCAATCTGTCCAATAAGGATATTGCAGCTTTATCGATAGGTCTGAACAACATATTTTCTTCGGTTCTTACATTTGTTAAGAATTTTGTTAAGGGCGGTTTAGTACTGTCTTTAGGTGCATCTATTAAAAGTCTAGTAGACAATGCTTCAGATTTTCCTGAAACTTTTATGGACTTTCTGAAAGGTTTCCCGGAAGCATTTAAGAAATTACTTGGTGGTGGCTCAGACAAAGCCCCTGGTATTATTGATACAGTAAGGGAATCTTTAACGAAATTTCAGGAATCTCTCGATGGTAAAACACTTAAAAATATTGCTATTGCTATAGGTATACTCTCTGCTTCATTAGCACTTTTAGCTATGATCGATCCTTATGGATTAGCAAGAGGTTTGGGTGCCATAGCACTCGAAATGCTTATGCTAAAGAAAGCAATGGAAAATTTATCATCTATAAACCTGAATGGTAAAAGTAAATCGATGAAGCAAACAGCATCGGCTTTAATACCTTTTGCGGCAGCGATTTTATTATTAAGCATTTCTTTATCTATGCTGTCTAAAGCAGATCCTGATAAGTTGGTAATAGGAACAGTAGCATTAGTTACAATTATAGGTGTAATGACAAAAGTCGCCGAAAAGTTAAGTGACGTTAAAGGAAAAAGAATGACAAAGGGCCTTACAGGCCTTATAGCTTTAGCAGTTGCCATAAATCTTCTTGTCAAACCTATAAAAGAACTCGGTAATCAAAATTGGAAGGAACTCGCTAAAGGTATTGGAGGAGTAACAGTACTCATATTTAGTTTAGCGGCAGCAGCTAAGATTTTAAATAATGCAAAAGTTAGTTTAGGTGCTGTAGCTACTATAATTGCCCTAGCTTCGGCTATATCTATAATAACTAAGCATTTAGATGTATTTAGCAGCATGAATGGAGAAGAATTATTAAAATCTGGAGGAGCTATTTTAGGACTATTAACAATAATGGTCACGTTTGTAGCTTTATTATCTGAGATAAAAGGATCTATATCTGCGGCGGCATCATTAGTTATTATGGCCGGTGCTATAGCCATAATGGCCAGAATAGCAGATACTTTAGGATCTATGGATAAAACAGCCCTACTACAAGGCGGCATAGCTATAGGAGCGTTCTTAGCTGCTATGACAATATCGCTTGCTGCACTTGGTGCAATAGGTGGAGGTAAGATACTAGGAGCTGCAACAGGTATTTTATTGTTTGCTACTGCTCTTAACCTTCTTATTGTCCCATTAAAGGTATTTAGCTCTATGAGTCTCGATTCTATAATTAATACCTTAATTATATTAGCAGGTGTTATAGGTTTATTCGGTATGTCGGCAACTATATTAGCTCCTGTTATACCAGCGATGTTAGGTTTAGCCGGTGCAATAGCTCTTCTCGGAGTTGCTTGTCTTGCTGTCGGAGCTGGTTTGTTAGCGTTTTCAGCAGGTTTAACTGCATTATCTGTATCCGGAGTAGCAGCTGTTGACGGGTTGATAGTTATTGTTGATGCTCTTTTAGAAGCAGTTATAAAAGCTATTCCTAGAATAATCGAGCTTATAGTTGACGGAATTGGTACTATTATTAGTTCTGTTCTTAGAAATATTTCACAGTTTGTTGTTGATTTAGCTCCACTTATTGATACAGTTTTACAGCTTATTACTGATAAGGGTCCTGCTCTTATATCCACAGTTCTTAGCATATTTAATAATTTACTACAGAATCTGATAACATATGCTCCAATGTACGGAGAAGCTGCTGTTGGGATAATTGTCGGATTAGTAAACGGTTTAGCTACAGGCTTAGATACATATAGTCCTATGTTAATTGATGCATTTACTAATCTGTTCTGGTCTTTACTAGCAGTAATACTTAATGTATTTGGTATGGAGACTACTGGTTCAGAAGCACATGAAATGTTTAATACTGCTTTAGGTGTTGTGTCTGGATTCATTTCAGGTATAGGATCTAAGGCGCAGGAACTCTTTGAAGCAGGAAAGAATGTTATTCAAGGTTTCTGGAATGGTCTAAAAGATGCGGTTGACAGTGTTCTAGATTGGGTTGAAGGAATGGGTACTGGCATAGTCGATAGATTTAAGAGTGTTTTAGGTATAGCGTCACCCTCGAAGGTGTTTAGAGAATTAGGAATGTATGTAGATCAGGGTTTAGCTGAAGGAATAGCCGGATACTCAGGTCTTATAGACAATGCATCAAACAAAACAGCTAATTCTGCTATTTCCAGTATGAGAAATGCTATATCAGCCATTCCCGGATTGTTTGATGATACAGTCGATTATCAGCCAACTATTAGACCTATAATGGATCTCTCAGAAATTCAAAATGGAGCTAGAACCATCAACGGTTTAATGAGTGGTTATTCGATTCAGGGCAGCTATAATCTTGCAAGGAATGCTGCCAGCTATCAAAATTCTCCTTCTGCAACTACAAATGGTCCTGTAGCAAATATTACGCTTAATGCCAAGACCATTAACAGAGCAGAAGTTGATTATCTTATGAACAGGGCTAATAATGTCCTGCTCGAGAGTGCAATTTCGTTTAAGGGATAATACATATGAGAAAGTTTTATATGGTTAATTCCATTGGAGAACGAATAGATCTTAACGATAAAGAGGGGTTATTATTTACAAACCCCTCTGGTTTAGGTCTAACTTATGATGTATCTCAAGCGGATCTTGAAGGAGGATTCTACAAAAGAACAAAAGTAGAATACCCATCGCAAACTATTG
>Ga0247609_10005603_pt1 | contig 12295 bp, 2 predicted proteins | sample 172DNAGHGlowgp2_FD_193487 | JGI IMG/M metagenome (GOLD analysis project Ga0247609, IMG submission 193487) | Sheep rumen microbial communities from Palmerston North, Manawatu-Wanganui, New Zealand - 1728 DNA GHGlow gp2 | ecosystem: Host-associated > Mammals > Digestive system > Stomach > Rumen ... | reverse complement strand
CGCTGTATTTAACCCAAATCGGTCGTTAGGATTTGTCGGATCGGTATTTGTTTCGAGCAGATTGGCTACATCAACCGACATTCATACCGTTTGCCAAGGCGAGGAAGCGCGTCGAAACGGTGTTCTCGCAACTGTGCGACCAATACATGGTCATCCGCAACTATGCAAAACAAACCGACGGCCTGTTTGCCCGCATCATCGGCAAAATCAGTGCACTGACCGTCGCTCAATACATCAATTACTTAAATAATCAGCCGATTGGCAGAGTTAAATATGCACTGGTTTAATTCCGCCAACGGGTAATGTCAACCTAATGTCATACCAACCGGCACGAAATGTTAAATCTTCGCCTGTCGGCAAAAAAAATTTGATATTAAAAAAAAATATGTATCTTTGCAGAACATTAAACTATGTGACAAACTATCTATTTGGATTGAAACTAACTGAAAGAGAACTACTAACGAAACAACCGTCCGATGTAATCCTCTGGGGGGGGATTGCATCTGTTGTGCGGTTTTTGGCATGTGCGACGCCCCAAAAAACACCCCCTCCTTTGGGAAGGAAAAAGAGAGAGAAGCTGAAATATAAAATAGAATAAACAAACGTAAAATTAACCTTATTATTAACAACCAAAAAACAAACATCATGCAAATTCACCTGTGCCTTTTTTAGGGCAAAAATGACACATTTCCTGCCATCATAAAAACTGTTCAGAAAACAAGCTGATAATCAACAAACAAAATAAATTTTAATATTTTTTTTCAAAAAAAATGCATTATTTTTCAACTATTGTTTGTTTATTTCATTTTTTTTCATAACTTTGCACCATTGTTACTATTCATCAAAAAAAAGATAAACAATTCATATATAACAATTTATTTTTTCAAAAACCTGTCGGTAAAACAAATTTTTTTTTATTAACTAAATTTTTTTATTATGAAAACACTGTTACAATTCTTGACGCTCATGGCGCTGTTTTGCGTGCCGTGGGAGGCTCAAGCACAGTTAGAACTAACTGTGGCACAGGGAACATCGAATCACCAGTTTGTTCCTTTCTACGGCTATTATGCCGATGCTGACCAGCACAACCAGATGCTCTATCCCGCATCGGAAGTTGGGCTTATGTCGGGTGGCACCATCACCCAGATGGTGTTCTACATCGACCAGAGCGCAAACAACGGCTCCAACGTCGGCGCCTCTGTCATGGGGACATGGACTGTTTCCCTTGGCGAGACGTCGGAGACCTCCCTGTCGGGGCTGAACAGCAGCACCTCGCTGACAGAAGTCTACCAGGGCTATTTCGACTGCTCTACCGGCACGCTGACAATCGAGTTCAGCAACGGCTATGTCTACGGTGGCGGCAACCTGCTGGTTGACATCGACCACGCTGCTGCCGGCTACAACAAATGGTATTTCCTGGGTGTTAGCGCACCCGGTGCATCTTATACCTACAATGGCCAACGCGATTTCTTACCCCAGACAACATTCACCTACACTCCCTCCGGTAGCGGCCCGACATGTGCCAGACCCGGCGCTATCACTGCAAGCAACATCACGACCGATGCCGCCACTATCAGCTGGACAGCTGGTGGTGACGAGACATCGTGGAATGTCTATCTCGACGGTGTGATGCAAGACTCCACCTCCACCCCTACCTACACTTTCAACGGACTCTCGTCCAACACCACCTATCCTGTCTCCGTGACCGCTGTATGCGGCACAGAGGAATCCTTCCCCCGCAATGCCTCGTTCAAGACTGCCATCGGCATCCCCTTCCTTGAAGAGTTTGCCGCCACGTCGATTCCTTCAGGTTGGGCAACCTATACTGGACAGCTGTCTCAAATACTCGCCGGCGCCGCCAGCCTTTCCTCTGGCTCAGGCTGGGTTTTTGGCTCCAACAATGGTCTCAACGACAACCACGCGCGTATCAATATTTATGGCTCCAGTTGCTACAAATGGTTGGTAACACCCGAAATCAACATCAATGCTGCAACCGCTCAAATCACCTTCGAACTTGCCTACACCGCCTACAGCGGCAGCAATCCCGCAAACCAGGAGGGTACCGACGACAAGTTCGTTGTCCTGGTATCTAACAATAACGGCACAACATGGACTCCCTTAGCCTATTGGACCAACGATGGCGAGGGTGACTACGTCCTCAACGATCTTCCATACAATTCTTTCGCTGAATATACCATAAATGTCAGCTCTCTTGTGGGTCAGACTGTCAGATTTGCCTTCTACGGCGAATCGAGCGCCAGCAATGCCGACAACAACCTGCACCTTGATAATGTATATGTCGGCACAGTTTCCGACTGCCCCAGACCTTCCACCATTACCGTGGAGAACATCACCGGCCACACCTCCACTATCAGTTGGGCCGCCGGTGGCAGTGAGACCTCCTGGAAAGTATACCTTAACAACGAATATGTGGCTACCGCCAACACACCCACCTACACCTTCACAGGTCTTGATGGCGTGACCACCTACACGGCAGCCGTCTCCGCCATCTGCGGCGGCAGCGAGTCGGAAAAACGCGAGACAAGCTTCACGACCGACGTGACCTGCCCCGTACCCACCCAGTTTGCTGCCTCCCTCACCCCCGGCAACGGCACCGTCGCCCTCCTCACCTGGACCCCCGGTGGCGAGGAGTCAGAGTGGCAGGTCTGCATCAATGATGACGAGACAAACCTCATTACCGTCACCTCCAACTCCTACTCCCTCACCGGTCTCACACCGGAGCAGGCCTACACCGCCAAAGTGCGCGCCAACTGCGGCTCTATGGATGGCGTCAGCGAGTGGAGCAACACCATTAACTTCACACCTACCAATGCCTTCGTCCTCACAGTCAACGACGGCACTGCCACCAACGGCTATGTGCCTATCTACGGCTACTATGTCGACGGCAACATCGTCAGCCAGTTCATTTATCCGGCTGAACAGCTGTCGCCCATCATGTACAGCAACATCACATCGCTCACCTTCTACTGCAGCAATGCCACATCGAATTGGAACAATGCTCAGTTCGAGGTCTACGTAAGCGAAGTGGACTACACCACCTTCTCCTCTACCAATCTGGTGGACTGGACTACCATGACCCAGGTCATGAATGCCAATGTCCTCTCCATCAACGACGGTTTGATGACTGTCCAATTCGACACACCCTACCAGTACATGGGCGGCAACCTCATGGTTGGTATCAAGGAGACTGTCAGCGGCGGCTACAGCCAGAGCTACTGGTACGGAGTCGCAGCAGAAGGCGCTTCCCTTGGCGGCAACAACAATGGCAGCCAGCAAAACTTCTTGCCTAAGACCTCCATCTACTTCATTCCTGGCGAGGCTCCGTCCTGTCAGCGTGTCACCAACCTCACAGTGTCCAATGTGACCTCGTCGAGTGCCACCCTCAACTGGGATGACAATGCCAATACCAATGCCACATATACTATATATAATGGCGAAATGGTCGTCGCCAGCGGTGTCAATGATACAAATTATACCGTCACTGGTCTTGATGCCATGACATCCTACACCTTTGGCGTCGTCGCCAACTGCTCGGCAAGCGATGTCTCGGCTATGGCCACCGTCAATACTACCACCGAGTGCGCTGGCGGCAGCTGCACCGTCACCATTGCCGGAACCGACAGCTACGGCGACGGATGGAACGGCAATGCCATCAACGTTCTCCAAAACGGCGAGTTCGTCAGCACCTTCACTCTTGCTAACGGCAATGAAAATACCGAGAATATCAGTGTTTGTGCCGGTATCCCCATCAGCTTCGGCTGGGTGAGCGGCATGTATGCCAGCGAGGCCAGCTTCGAAATCTCGAATGCCACTGGCGTTATCTACTCCGCTTCTGGCAACGACATGTCTGAAGGTGTCTTCATGACCATCGACAACTGCAACGCAGCTCCTGTTATGGCTTACGACACCACCTTCGCCACCGCTTGCGACAGCTATGAGTGGTACGACAGTATCTATACCGAGAGCGGTGTCTACACCTACCAGACCTCTCCTTTACTGACCAGCGTCCTGGTGCTTACCGTCAACTACAGCACCTACATCGAGGAGACTGTCACTGCCACCGACAGCTACGAGTGGAGAGGTACCATCTTCAACCAGAGCGATGTGTACACCTATGTCGTTCCTAACGCCGACGGATGCGACAGTGTGTATGTCCTCAACCTCACCATCGTTCCTTCCTCCTACGCCACCGCACCCTACAGCACCGGCTTCGAGACCACGGCAGAGTGCGAGGGCTGGAGTTTCGCCAACGACGCCCAGACCAACTACTGGATGATTGGCAGCGGCGCCTCCAACGGCGGCACACAGTCGATGTACATCACCAACGACGGTGTCAACAATGCCTACACCAACAACAGCGCTTCGTACAGCTTCGCTTACCTCACCTTCCAGTTTGACGCCGGCGAGTACGCCTACAGCTACGACTGGCAGGCCAACGGTGAGAGCAGCTACGACTTCATCCGCGCAGCCGTTGTCCCCGCCACCACCAACGTGGTTGCCGGCGAATACAATGGCTTCAACAACAGCTCCGCCGTACCCGCAGGTGGTATCGCAATCGATGGAGCCAACCGCCTCAACATGGTCAACTCCTGGCAGACCCGTACCGGCACCTTCACCATCATCGAGCCCGGCATCTACAAGATGCTCTTCATGTGGCGCAACGACAACAGCGGCGGCACCCAGCCTCCCGCAGCCATCGACAACATCTCGATAACTCAGAACACCTGTCCCGCTGTGGCTGAAGTCACTGTCAGCGACATCACCACCAACAGCGCCGTCGTCAGCTGGCAGCCCGTCGGCACTGAGACCTCGTGGATTGTCAACGTCGGCGAGAACAGCTACACCACCAGCGATACTAACATCAGCCTCACTGGTCTCGAAGCCAACACTGGCTACGAAGTCTCTGTCATTGCTGTCTGCGGTTCCGACGACATGAGCTTCGCCACCACGGCAAGCTTCCGCACCAGCTGCGCACCCATGAGCCTGCCTCTCACCTACACCTTCGAGGCTGAGGAGCTTATGACCACCAGCAACTCCGCTGACACACCCGCTCTGCCTTGGTGCAGCCAGCGCTACAACTCTGTTGCAGCAACCTCCGGTCTGAACTACCCGTACAGCTACAGCTCAGCCTCCTACGCACACGAAGGCAGCCGCAGCCTCTATCTCAACGGCACAACATCGGCCAACTATCCCGACACCTCGGCCTTCATCCTGCCTCCCGTGGATGTTACCGCCTACCCGATGAACGGCAACCGCGTAACATTCTGGGCTCGCATGAGCAGCGCCTCCTACGAGAAGAACATTCACATCTATACCGCAAGCGATCCCACCGGCCTGAATGCCATCACCGATGTTGATTCCGTCCTCGTCAGCGGTACCACCCACACCAAGTACACTGTCAACCTCAACAACGCCAACGCCGGCGACGCCTACGTCATCCTCGCCGTCATGAAGGGTTCCGGCACCATTTACCTGGACGACCTCACCATCGAGGAGGTTCCCTCTTGCATGGATGTCGCCAACCTGACCGCTTCCGAAATCACCAGCGAGAGCGTCACCCTCACCTGGACCGACGAGAACAATGCAGGCACCTACGTTGTCTATGGTTCTGACGGTGTTGCCATCGCCACCGTCAACGGTCTTTCCTACACCGTCACGGGTCTCCAGCCCAACAGCGACTACACCTTCGGTGTTGCTGCCGTCTGCGGCGGAAGCCAGTCGCCGGTCTCCACCATCAGCATCCACACCCTCTGTGGCTCTGTTGCCATGCCTTGGACCGAGAACTTCGACGCCTCTGTCAACAGCGATCCTTGCTGGGCCGGCAACAGCACAGTGACAGCCTCCGATGTCTGGGGCGGTGCAAACCTCACCCTTGGAGCAGCCTCTGCCTGGACCTATGCCAGCAGTGTCAGCAACGGCATCGAGGCCGGACACTACAGGGTCAACATTTATGGCTCCTCTTGCAAGAAGTGGCTGGTCACCCCGGTCATCAGCCTTGCCAACGCAGCCTCTGCACAGCTCAGCTTCGACGCAGCCTTCACATCCTACAGCGGTACTAATGTTGCCTCCGGCTTCGAGAACAACGCCTCGCAGGCCTTCATGGTCCTCGTCTCCACCGACGGCGGCGCCACATGGCCTGAAGCCAACGCAGTGAAGTGGCAGAACGAGGGCGGCAACTACACCCTCGCCTCCCTGGCAAGCACCGAGTACATCAACCAGGTTGTCAACCTCAACCAGTACCTCGGCCAGAACATCCGCATCGCTTTCTATGCCCAGAGCACGACCTCCGGCGGCGACAACAACTTCCACATCGACAACATCGCTGTCACCGAGGTTCCCAACTGTCTCCCCGTCAGCGACCTTGCCGCCAGCGGCATCACTACCGAGAGCGTCACTCTGACCTGGGCCGACACCCAGAACGACGGCGCCACCTACACCGTCCTCAACGGTGACTCGGTCATCGCCAGCGGTATCACCGCCAACACCTACACCGTCAACGGCCTTGACGCAGCCACCGCCTACACCTTCGGCGTCGTCGCCAACTGCTCTGCAGCCGACGCTTCGGCCATGGCTACCGTCTCCGCCACCACCGCCTTTGAGGATGGCGTGTGCGCCGTGACTATCAACGCCCACGACTCCTACGGCGACGGCTGGAATGGCTGCAACATCACAGTCACCCAGAACGACACCGTGCTGACCACCTACACCCTCGAAAGCGGCAACGACGGCAGCACCACCTTTATAGTTCCTGCCGGCAACGAGGCCGTCTTCGTATGGAACACCGGCAGCTATGCCAACGAGGCAAGCTTCAGCATTGTGAACAACAGTGGTGTAACGCTCTTCTCGACCGACGATGCAAGCTCGCTCGTCAGCGGAGATCCTTTCCTCTCGCTTGTCGACTGCCAGATTAACACCAACGTCGCCTACGACACCGTCTTCATGACCGCCTGCGACAGCTACAGCTGGAACGGCTCGGTCTATACCGAAAGCGGTGAGTACACCCATCAGACTGCCACTACCCACACAACTCTCTTCCTCACCATCAACCAGAGCGCCTCTACTGAGGTTTCCCTCAGCGGCATCGACTCTGTCAACTGGCAAGGCGAGACCTTCACCACCGGTGGCACATATACATATACTTTTGAGGCCGCCAACGGTTGCGACAGTGTAGTGACACTCCTTGTCAGCATCGAGCATACTCTCGACATCACTTGCGGCAACGGCGAAGCAGTCCAGGTGGCCAATGCCGATAGCTCTAACGCCACGTCAGATTACATCCCAGGATACAGCTACTACAACTACAGCTACAGTGAGGTGATAGTTCCTTCCGCACAGCTACAAGGCATGGGAACCATCAAGGCTATGCAGTTCAAGCCCGCTTCCACCAGTGCTGGCGAATACTTCACCAACTGCGAGGTCTATATGGCCAACACTACTGTCTCCGACCTCTCCAACGCCTTTGTCCAGGACAACAACAACTTCCAGCTTGTCTGGTCGGGCGACATGAGCTACAGCAACACTGACTGGCAGACACTTATGTTCTCCGATCCGTTCATCTGGGACGGTCAGAGCAACATCGTTGTTGCTGTCCGCCGCAACCATGGCTCCTACGCCAACGGTTCCCAGTTCGAGGCATACAATGCCGACGCCCAGCTGGGTCGCTACATCTATCAGGACAACGAAGCCTACACTATCGGTCAAATCACTGGTGGTACTGCTACCAACACTGTTCCTCTCTATCGTTTCATCGGCTGTCCGTCTGGCGAGTTTATCTGCTATCGTCCTACCAATCTGACGGCTACCAATGTCACCGCCGAGAGCGTAACAATCACCTGGAATGACACTCTCAATACCGGTGCGACCTACACTGTTTACAACGGCGACGCTGTTGTTGCCACCGGCATCACAGCCAACAGCTACACCTTCACCGGCCTTACAGCCCAGACTGCCTACACCTTCGGCGTCGTCGCCAACTGCTCTGCAACCGACGCTTCGACCATGGCTACCGTCACTGTTACCACCGATTGCGCTAATGGTAGCTGCACCATCACCATTGCCGGAGCCGACAGCTACGGCGACGGATGGAACGGCAATGCCATCAACGTTATCCAGAACGGAGTTGTTGTCAGCACCTTCACGCTTGCCAGCGGCAGTGAAAATACCGAGAACATCAGTGTTTGTGCCGGTATCCCCATCAGCTTCAGCTGGGTGAGCGGCATGTATGCCAGCGAGGCCAGCTTCGAAATCTCGAATGCCACTGGCGTTATCTACTCCGCTAATGGCGACGACATGTCTGAAGGTGTCTTCCTGACTATCGACAACTGCAACGCAGCTCCTGTTATGGCATACGACACCATCTATGTGACCGCTTGCGACAGCTACGAGTGGAATGGCGAGACCTATACCCAGAGTGGTATGTATACCTATGAGGTTGATTCAAGCCACACCAATCTCCTCGTACTGACTATCAACTACAGCAGCAGCAGCAACCAAACAGTTACCGCTTGCGACAGCTACGAGTGGAATGGTCAGACCTATACCTCTTCCAACAACGGCATCACCTTCCTCACCACTACCGCCGCCGGATGTGACAGCGTCGCTGTTCTCGACCTCACCGTCAACTACAGCAGCGCCGGCGACACTTCGGCCTCGGTCTGCGGCGCCTTCAACTGGTACGAGTATGCCAACATGAATGCTACCCAGAATGTCACACACACCTTCGTTGCCGGCAACAGTTTCGGCTGCGACAGCGTTGTGACTCTCCACCTTGTTGTCAACAACTGCTCTTCCACCCATGTTACCGCTTGCGATAGCTACAATTGGAACGGCTACAACATCACCAGCTCCGGTGTTTATGTCAACGACAACGACACCCTGTATCTCACCATCAATCCTTCCACAAGAGGCGACATCTTCGCTTCGGCTTGTGGCAGCTACGATTGGTATGAGCATACCAACCTCACCACCAACCAGGATGTCACCCACACCTTTGTCGATGCCAACGGCTGCGACAGCGTCGTGACTCTCCACCTGATGATTAAGAACTGCTCGTCGGTCAGCGTCACCGCCTGCGACTCCTACACCTGGAATGGCAACACCTACTACTCCTCGGGCACCTATCGCAACGGCTCCGACACTCTCCACCTCACCATCGCACATGCTACCTACGGCGACACCATGGCTTCGGCCTGCGGCTCCTTCTCATGGTATGAGTATCCTCTCCTGAGCGAGACCCAGTCTGTTGCCCATACGTTCGTTGGCGGCAATGTCAATGGCTGCGACAGCATCGTGACTCTCCACCTGGCCATCAGGAACTGCAATGTGATTGACACCACTGCTTGCGACAGTTTCACATGGAATGGCTTCACCTTCACATCGTCGGGTACCTACTACTATGGTATCGACACGCTGCACCTCACCATCAACCACAGCAATACCGGCGATACCCTCGCACTTGCCAACGGTTCATTCAATTGGTATGAGTACACTGATCTCAACTTCACACAGAGCGTTTCGCACACCTTCGTCGGCGGCAATGCCTACGGTTGCGACAGTGTCCTGACACTCCACCTCTTGATAAGTGCACCTCTTCTCAGCAAGAGCGTAGATGTTGATACCGTCGTTGCTTGCGACAGCTACACTTGGAAAGGCTTCACCTTCACCAACAGCGGCTACTACCCGGCCGGCAACGAAGCCCTCTTGCTGACTATCCTCCACGGATCTACAGGCGACACGATGGCCACTGTTTGCAACTCCTTCGACTGGTATGAGCATACTGGCATCACCACATCCCAGAGCCTTGTCCACACCTTCGTAGGTGGCAACCAGTATGGCTGCGACAGCACCGTCACACTCCACCTCAACATCGTCACCGGCTCGACAACCGTTGTCTCTGCCTGCGGCAACTACACATGGCATGGCTTCACTTTCACCAGCAACGGAACATACTATGATGGTTTCGACACCCTGATGCTTACCATCAACCACGTCTCCTACGGTGACACCACCGCTGAGGTATGCGGAAGCTTCGACTGGTACGAGAACACCAATATGACTGCTTCTCAGCTTGCCAGCCACACCTTCGTAGGTGGCAACCAGTTCGGTTGCGACAGCACCGTCATGCTCCACCTCGCAATCCTGAACTGCGGCACTACCGAGGTCACCGCCTGCGACAGCTATGTCTGGAACGGCTACACCATCACCAGCTCCGGTGTCTATGTCAACGACCACGACACCCTCAACCTCACCATCAATCCGAGCATGACCAGCGACACCATGGTGTCTGTCTGCGGCAGCTTCGACTGGTATGAGCATGTGGGTATGACTACTTCACAGACTGTCAACCACGTCTTCGTCGGTGGCGCTCCCAACAACTGCGACAACACGATGACTCTCCACCTCAACATCCTTCAGTGCTCCACCACAGAGGCCTCTGCCTGCAACAGCTACACCTGGAATGGCAACACCTACACCAGCAGTGGCACCTACACTGTCGGTAATGACACCCTCAACCTTACCATCAACCTCCCGACAACGGGTGATACTATGGTAGCTGTTTGCGGCAGCTTCAGCTGGTATGAACATGCCAACATGACTGCCTCCGGCAGTGTCAACCATACCTTCGTCAATGGCAACGCCAACGGATGCGACAGCGTGGTCACGCTCCACCTCACCATCCTTCAGTGCTCCACCACTGATGTCGAAGCTTGCGACAGCTACACATGGCATGGTACACTGTACAACACCACCGGCACATACATCGATGGTACCGACACCCTCAACCTCACCATCAAGAACAGCACCAACAGTGTTGAGACCGTGACGGCTTGCGACAGCTACACATGGCATGGCACTGCCTACAACACCAGCAACAACACCGCAACCTTCACTACTACCAACGCCGCCGGCTGCGACAGTGTGGTTACCCTCAACCTCACTATCAACAACAGCGCCAACAGTGTTGAGACCGTGTCGGCTTGCGACAGCTACACATGGCATGGCACTACCTACACCGCCAGCAACAACACCGCCACTTACACCACTACCACCACCGCTGGCTGCGACAGTGTAGTCACCCTCAACCTCACCATCAACACCGCCTCCACCGGCGTCGAGACCGTGACGGCTTGCGACAGCTACACATGGCATGGCACTACCTACACCACCAGCAACAACACCGCCACTTACACCACTACCACCACCGCTGGCTGCGACAGTGTAGTCACCCTCAACCTCACCATCAACACCGGTTCCACCGGCGTTGAGACCGTGACGGCTTGCGACAGCTACACATGGCATGGTACTACCTACACCACCAGCAACAACACTGCTACCTACACCACCACCAACGCTGCCGGTTGCGACAGTGTGGTCACCCTCAACCTTACCATCAACAACAGCACCTCTGCTACCGAGACCGTGACGGCTTGCGACAGCTACAGCTGGAACGACTCGCTCTACACAGAGAGCGGTGAATACACCTACACTACTACCAACGCCGCTGGCTGCGACAGCGTGGTGACCCTCAACCTCACCATCAACAACAGCACCTCTGCCACGGAGACCATGACAGTCTGCGACAGCTACGACTGGAACGGCGCCACCTACACAGAGAGCGGCGAGTACACCTACACTACTACCAATGCCGCCGGTTGCGACAGCGTTGTCACTCTGAACCTGACTGTCAACCACAGCTCTGAGTCTACCGTCGAGGTTACTGCTGACGGCAGCTACGAGTGGAATGGCACCAACTACACTGAGAGTGGTTCCTACACTTGGACTGGCAGCACAGCACAGGGTTGCGACAGCGTCGTGACACTGGTACTCACCATCAATCCTCTCGGCATTGAAGGCGAGGGTATGGAAGTCAGTGTAAGCATCTACCCGAACCCCACAAGAGGCATGGTTAACATCGAAGCCGACGGCATAGAGAAAGTTGAAGTCTACGACCTCAACGGACGCAAGCTCGAGAGCTACGATGCCACCAACCGCATCAACCTCCAGGACATGGCCGCCGGCACCTACATGCTGCGCGTCTACACAACCCGTGGAACCGTTGTCAAGCGTGTGATCCTCAAGTAAGGCAACCCCTATTCACATAGGATTTGTAACTGGTTGCGCCGGACTAACAATCCGGCGCAACTTTTTTATAGCTTAAGTTCAAATATATAAGAGACACAATTCCCACCACCCGATACTGGCCTTTGTGTCGGACATCAGGATGATTGCCAACTACTGGCTGCGGCCGGGCAACACATCCGCGTCGACCAACCAC
>Ga0247609_10005602_pt1 | contig 12296 bp, 27 predicted proteins | sample 172DNAGHGlowgp2_FD_193487 | JGI IMG/M metagenome (GOLD analysis project Ga0247609, IMG submission 193487) | Sheep rumen microbial communities from Palmerston North, Manawatu-Wanganui, New Zealand - 1728 DNA GHGlow gp2 | ecosystem: Host-associated > Mammals > Digestive system > Stomach > Rumen ... | reverse complement strand
ATTTCATAGCTGACCTAATTGTTTCAGATGCAAGTTTTAACCCTGCAACTAAACCGTCAAGGTATGTACGCTCTTTTTCCGACAATTCTTCGTTATTGTCCGTTGCAGATTTAAGATTGACGGATAACTCACCTATCAGATTGATTGTATCGGTTGGTGTCATTTATTCCTCACTTTCTCTACAATATGGCTTAACACATTCACGGACAAACCACTCGAACGCATCTTGACTATTGAACGATGCTATTTTCTGCTCAATGTTTAACTCTGTATCATAGATTGATATAGTTGGTTTCTTCCGATACGGCTTGAAGTTGCTATCAGAGAACATCATTTTGTACTTGCCTATCTGTAATGAATATGTCATTCCTTGTCCTCACTTTCTACCTCATATGGTGCGTTCCACCATTCCTCATCTTGCCCTGTTGCGTTCCACATACACTTTGGAAACAATGTCTTGATAACATCACCATTAGTTGCATTTTCGGGTAGTGGTGTGCCGTTTTTTACAGCCTTTTCAAGTATTTCAGCATCCATAATGTTCAGCGTTTTATTCTGAATTATTTTGTATATCCTATTTGGTATATCAATTACTATCTGCATTATTATTCCTCACTTTCTGCTTTGTATGGTTCGCAAAAATGCCTATCAAACCAATTAACATATGGATGACAACCACAAGTTGCACACTTTTTCGATTGGCAAACATTATTCTCTGCACAATAGTAATCACATTCTTTACAAGCGTTTCGCTTAAACCATTGAATTAACTTATGTATCATTCCTCTACCTCACTTTCCCAATCCGAATATCCCTTACAGATATAACTATCGCAACTCCCGTCATACTCTCCGCTTGTGTAGTGCTTGCAAGTGTGACATTTGTGGTCACTTTCTGCCTTGTACTTGATGTCCTCAATCTCAAACACATAAGGTGCTTGCTCGTCACCGCAAAAAATTGTGTCCTTGATAAACTGTATGGTATGTTCTGTAAGTGGTTCATCAGTGTTTATTATTGCTATATATTTCATTTCTTATTCTCGCTTTCCTTTAGCCAGGACATTGTCGTGAAACTCTTTAAACTCCTCAAATGTCAACTGCTGCCTCCTTCTGTTTCTTCTCCTGAACTTCTATAATCTGCCGGATCCGAATAATTGAGAGGCCTTCTTCCTCTGCGATCTGCCGATAGTATTTCCCGGCTTGCCTTTTTTCGTAGATCCTGCGATTCCTTTCGGTTTTCTCATTTCTTTTCATGCTTTTCTTCCTCTATTGCTTTTCTGACTGCTGCCCTGATCGCCTCGATGAACTCATCGCGCTCCTCCTTTGTTTCGAATTTGATCGTGACTCCTTCGTCCTGTGGATCTTCCTCGACTACATCGTTCGAATGGTGCAGGAGCACTTCCACTGCCCTGGCGATGGGATAAGTTGTGCGATAATGAGCTTTTACTTCTCCCCGAGTGATGTCTATATATGCGCTCATCTTATTCTCTCCTTTTGTCTTTATGGGCTTTTTAGTCTTTTAATATCAGATTCAGGACTAAAAACACCAAAATTAACGCTTTAAGCGCTCCCTTTATTACTTCAGTTATCGTCATCGCTGTCTGCCTCTTGTTCTTTGAGTCCTGCCATGATGTAAATCATTTCACGGAGCTCTTTTATTCTTGTTGCTGTGACTCTCTGAACGCTCATTCTGATGATCTCTTTTCTTCTGATCGTTCTTTTTATGTCTGCAATCTGAGCCTCGATCACTATTGTCCAGACCACAACTGCTGCCAGCGCAAAGATTTCCAAGATTGTCATTCTTCTTTGTCCTCCTCCTCGTTGATGTCATTGTCACTAAGTGCCATAATCGCTGCGCAGGCATAACCTATTACTCCGCCCACCAATGTTCCTATCACAAAATATAAAATCAAACCTCCAACCTCCTTTGTGTTTCTTTTTTTCCTGGCTCAATTATTCCGGCCTCGATCATAAATCTCTGTATTTTATAACCGATCTGTGCTGCTCTGCTGTCTTTTCTGAATTGTGGAGCGACTTCCTTGTCGTAATCATCAACAATGATGTCTACAATGTGCAGGAGCGCGTCTATCATTTCCACATCGGTCAGCTCTCGTTCTGTCTTTCTCATTCTCTTTTTCCTCTGCATGGTAAAAATTCGACCACCGCCATGTCATAATCCTGCGGATCCATCCATGGGAATTTGCAGACCTTTTTAAATCCTGGCTCTTTCTCCTCAAAGTAAACGCATTTTTCGCATTTGTTTTGTCTTTTTGCGGTTTTCTGCTGGATTGATGTTCCATAGTAAGCAGGATGGTCCATGAACCAGTTCTCTGTCTTTTTAATCTTTCCGGTGTCCATGTCCCGCATTATTTTCTCGAATGTCCCATCTGAGAATTCATGCGTGATTCTGTTCTTATCCCCCAAGTTTTTCCTCCCTTCTCTCCTGCCCGGAGGCAGGAGCTTATTTTTTAACCCTGGAAGGTCTTCTGTGATAAATTCCTTGTCCCAGGTGCAAAAGGACTTTTAATAGCTGACGCATTCAACGATGTGCTGATATAGTGCTTCGAGTTTTCTCTTCTCGATTTCTTTGCCCTGGATGATCTCCTCGAGCTCTTTTATTGATGCATCGATTCCTTCCAGCTGATCAATAAGGAGCTGCTTTACATCCTGCGGCATTGGAAGTCTATCAGGCTGTTTTTTATCCTCTTCCGGCTCCGGTGTTTTGTCATTCTGCGGTTTTGCTTTCCTTCCGCTTGTCTTGAATTCCATCGCTCTGCCTGCTTCATGTAATGCATTGATAATCTGTGCCCTGGTTCCGAACCCCATTTTGACCATGAGCGTGATCTGCTCCTTTTTGTCTTTTGCAGCATCGTAGATCTCTATTACGTCCGCTTTTGTCTTGTCTGTCATTTGCTCCCCTACTCAACAAACCAAAACCCCGGAGGTGTTTCTTTTGTCACCATGCGGTTTGTGGCTGTTGCATCTTCTGTGCTTTGCCTGTTTTCTGCATTTTCTGTCTGTAATCCCTTCTCTTGTTCTGTCATTATGCGGTTTATGTCGTTTTGTTCCAGATAATTCCTTGTGAATGTCTCCATCCACTCTGTGATCGTGTGATCCTTCATGAATGCTCTCTGTGCCTGCTGCCGGAGCTCCACATTGACTGCTTTGTCCTTATGTACTAACTCATGGTGCTTTACGCATAAATAGACCCAGAGTCCAAATCTTTCAGAAAGGCTCCGATATCCTCTGCCGAATATAACGTGATGTCTGTGGAGCCCTTTGTCGGTCAGCTCTCCATAATAGCCTGCTGCCTCGGCATCTTTTCTGCAGAGATAACATTCTTTTGTCCTCTGCATTATGCTCCTGGCCATTTATGCTTTCAGTTCTTTGCCGAGCTTTGTTGCCTTGCGTTTTATGTTTAGATAGCTGTCTTTGTCCATGTAGATCGTTGTTGTCCATCCATCAGGTGTTTTTATTGTGGCTTTGTCGATCTCGAATCCTTCAACGCATGCGATCATTTCCTGGATCATCTTCTGCATTGTTGGCGATGCAAATACTTCAGAAACAAATGCATCGACCTTTTTGCGTCTTTCCTTCTTGCGGACATAACTCTTTGCCTCGCTGCAGGCACACTTGCATGTGGCTGCTTCATTGAGCTCTTCTTCTGTCATTCCGCCGATTGAGTCCCCCACGAATATTGTCTGACCACAATACCTGCAGACTCCCTGTGCCATGTTTTCCTTTTCCTGTTCTGTCATTTCCTTTTGATTTCCTCCTTCTTTGCTATTACAACGGCATGCTGTTTTGTCAGCTCCGTTATTTCCTGCCATAATTCTTTGTGTTTCAGTTCTTTGTTCTGTCTGATCTTCCTCCAGCCATTGTCCTGCCATCTCTTTGGCATATGCTGAGAGAGCATATTCCTCACAAAGTCCTCATCCATGTAGATCTTAATAAGCGATGGTCTTGTGAACCTCTGGAGCGCATCCCTTAGAGCTATAAGTGCAGCTTCTTTCTCGCTCGCGTCCTTTATGCATACAGACCCGCCTCTCGCTTCCTGCCTCCCATCGTCGAAAACACAGATAATTTCGTACGTACATTTCGCTTCCTGGATCTTCTGAGGTCTTCTGCTTACTGGTTTTATATGAATTTCTGTTTTCATCCATCTCGGCTCCTTTTTAGTTTTCTAAACATGGAACCTATCTTTTTAAGCGATTCCTTTAATATGCACTTTTGCTTCCTCTTTTGTTCACCTTTGACCGCCTGCTGCCGTGGTCCATATCTCTGCAGCAAATAATGCTGATATCTGACACCGACTCGTTCGTTGTAACCATTCTTTATGCTTTCAGGAATTATCCGGTAGCCTTCCGGCGCTCTCGGTTCCTGACTGAATGTTCCGGATCTTCTCTCTGTCCTCTCCTGCGGAGTGATGAGGTTTCTCGATCTATGGAACCGGCTCTTTCCTGCTGTGAGTTCTTCTTTTGTTTCCGCCTTCACGAAGTAATCAGCAAGCTCTTTGTAACCTCCGTCCTGGTACATCTTGAAGATTTTTATATGATCGCCCCAGTCCGCTGCTATGTCTTCAACTATTCCTGGAAGGCTCTCAACGATCAAGTGATGGTGCAGCGCAGCTTTCCTCTTTCCTCTCTCAGTCGTGGCCAGATATTTAAATTTCTTTCCCTGGCGCTTATATTTCCGGCTCATCCTGTGCAGAAACTTTGTAAGGTTCTTGTCTGCTTCCTCATATGTCTCCGGCCTATTGTCTTTTGGATAATCCAATATTATGTGGAATCCCATGTCAAAGTTTGCCAGGATGAGAAGCTGGATCTTCTCTGCTCTCTTTTTATCATTCATTTTCTTTCTACTTTCTGTTGTCGGCTTCTCTCTTTTCCTTTTCCTCCCGGCTCCGCCTCCAATCGGAGTGTAGTTTTTTATCAAAACATAGTTTCCAGCCTTCTGGATCTTATGCATATACATTTAGATGTGACTCCTCTGTCATATTTTTTATTGACCGACTAAAATGTTAATAAGTTTATACTTTTAATCGCTCCTCTTAAGCGGCTGTAATCCGCTTGTTTCTTGAATTTTCCCGGGAGTCGTGATATACTTTTTATGTAGAAATCACATAAGGTTCTGATCCTCCTCACGGATCATGACTCCAAGGAATAAGCTCTCCCCCGAGCTTATTTTTTTGTGTAAAATCGGTGGTCTTTAAACTCGAAAGCCCTGGCGAAGTATTTGTCCAGCGCGACTGAGTCTGTGCGCTCAAATGCTACGATCTCCGGAGCAACTTCTCCTTGTTCTATTCTTGACAGTGCTTCCTCTGATTCCTTGTTGATCCTGGCTCTGTTGAACCTTCCGTTAGAGACGGATTGAAACTGATATACCATGCGACCGCTCTTTGTTTTGTGGCGCTCATTGATTACTGCCAGGACTGTGTCCGGCCATTCTTTGCTATTCATTCTATTTATGACTGTACTCATGACCAGCCACATTCCATCTGGTCCTTGATTCTCTGCTTCTGCGATTGCTATCTTTTCCAGAGCTTCCTTTTCTTCTGTCGTGAAGTTATATGCCATGATTTCTTCTGTCCTTTCTACTGTTCCGGTCTCATATTGTATGACCGGAGGTTCTGCGATCTTTTCTTCTGTCAGGTATTCAATTTCTAATTCTTTGGAATTGCCCAGGTCTGATGTCGGCCAGGTTGCAAACAGGCCGCCTGCTGTGACTGCTGCCGTGATCAGGCATACACATAGAATGTTTGTAGTCTTCCTCCGCCTCACTTTTTATTCCTCCGTTTTTCTTTTCGATTACCTGTTCCAGAAACTCTCCAGCAGGAATCCTTAAAGTGTCCATTATTCTTCCCACTTCCCCCAGTGGGAACTGCTCAGGATCCTTCCAATATTTCAGGAGTGTTTTATAGCAGATCATTGTTGATTCGCTAAGCTCCTTTAATCCATTGATTCCTCGCTTCTTCATGTAGTATGTAATTAAAGCCTGGAATTCATTTACATTAATCTGCATGTTCCTCTTCTCCATGTTCGCGTTTCGCGGACTTTTTTGGCATTATAATATCATCTGTGCTGAATCCTGTTATTTTACAAAACAAATAAAAGGCTGTTGTTCTCATTCCTCTCTTGTTGTTCTCCCAGTTTGAAACTGTCATTCTGGTAACTCCCAGTTCCTTTGCAAGTTCTTCTTGAGAGAGTCCTGCAGCTATTCTTGCCGCTTTTATGGGTAATTTTCTTTTAACTGTCATATCTTCCATTTTGCTTCTCCTTCTGTTTAGGTATTAAATATGATTTTATGTTAGTACGCATAACGCGTACTGTCAATAATTTTTGTAAACTTTTATTTGCTTACTTAGTTATCATTTTGTATAATGTGAATTGAAAGGGGGATTGCTATGACTAACGCGGAGTATGCTCATTTAATTGCTAGAAATCTGAAATACTACATGGCTATTAACGGAAAAACTCAGGCTGACATCTCTCGAGATCTTGGCATCAGTAAAACGTCTTTGTCTTCCTGGGTGAATGGTCATCGTGTTCCCAAAGTTTCGACCATCGACAAATTTTGTAATTATTTTAAAATTAGACGTTCTGATCTGATGGAAGAAAAAGACCGGGCAGATTCTCTGTCAATTACTATCGAAGTCTATCGTGATGAAATCGATTTGATAGAAAAGTGGAGAAGCGCATCCCCTGCAATAAAAGAAGCTGTAAAAAAATTATTGAAATGAAGGAGGTTTAATCATGGGAATGTTTGGAAATTCAGAAGATAAGAAAGCTGCAAAAGTCGAGGCGTTATTAAACCGCTATGGTCTGCAGGAGCTGTCTGATCAGCGAGATCTTGATTCCGTGCGCAATATTGCCACAAATCTTATGGGAAATAAATTGATTGAGCTTGGTACTGTCCTTCAGGGTAATGGTGCAGATGCTGCTAAGCTCTCTTATATGAATGCAATTATGGAGCAGAATTTCATTATGATCCGCCAGCTTGATCGAATTGCTAAGAAATTGGAGGGCTGACATGGCGAAAGCTAAGAAGTTGCCTTCCGGCTCCTGGAGAACCCAGGAGTCGAAGGTTATTAATGGACGGATTGTCCGTCGTTCTTTTACAGTCTCGCCTGCTGAGTGTGGCGGTGATTGGAAAAAAGCCCGGAATCTTTCAGAACTCCGAGCGCGCATGTGGAAGGACGAGCTCGAGAATTTTGTTGCCGGAAATATTACTGTCAAAATTGCTTTAGATAAATATATCAACGACCGTTCGAACGTCCTTAGTCCTTCGACCTTAAGAGGTTATAAACAGATGCTTCCGTCGCTGGCTCCTCTCTATTCTCTTCCAGCGCTGCAGGTCACTACAGAAGATATTCAAAGACTTGTAAATGATATGGCCTTGGACGCAAAGAGGCACACTATAAAAAACCGAATGGGTTTGTTGCTTCCTGCTCTTGACTATGCAAACAACCATACAAAGTTTAAGATCAGATATCCTGAAGATGATTCTAAAAAGGTTGAGTCTCCTCAAACTGATGAGGTCTATTGTTTTTTGGCTAATTGTTCCGGAGAGATGCTGATCGCGGTTGCTCTTGCTGCCTTCGGTTCTCTTCGCCGCAGCGAGATCTGTGCTCTTAAATATGGGGATATCTCCAGAGACATGCATCTAATTTCTATTCATGCCGCCCTGGTCCTTGGCGAGAATGGTTACGTTTATAAAAATTACACGAAAACGAAAGGATCCACACGATCAGTCGAGTTTCCGTCTTTCGTTTTGAATCTGATTCCTTTAGGCCGACCGAACGATTTTATTATTTCCGAGTTGACACCTGCTGCCATCTCTGACCGCTTCGAGCGCCTGGCTAAAAGGCTGCACATTGATGCTTCCTTCCATTCGCTCCGGCATTTCGCAGCGTCCTTCCGTTCCGACCTCGGAATCCCTAAAAAATACATTGAAGAACTAGGCGGCTGGGCACCTGGGTCCTCGATTCTTCCGAAACATTACGACGATACGACCGCGAGCTCCCGCCGTAAATTTACACAAATCGCAAATAATTATCTTGAAGAGAATTTCTCAGAGGTATGCAAGCAACAAAAAAAGGCATGATTTCTCATGTCTTTTTTTCGTGTGCAATTTCGTGTGAAGTTCGTGTGAAGTTATTTACTTTTACATGAGAAAATTGTTCCACTCATATGTATTATGTTCTATTGCAGAAACCCAATAACCACGCGGCTTCGAGGCCTTTTCGCATGATTACTGGGTTTCGTTTTAAAGTGCCGGCAGTGGGACTTGAACCCATTCGTAAATCGCTGCAATCCTTTATTAATGCAGTCTTTCATTTTTCCGTGTGAAATTTTGAGTGAAGTGTGCAATAAAAAAAGACCTCCATGCGGCGCATATGCATGGAGGTCTTTTCGTTCGTCGGCTGGACACCGAGTCGTTCTTTATTTATTATATTCTTTTCCGAGCTGATTCACAATCCTTTGGATCTCAGCGTAATTATAACCGGCTCTTGTCAGGAGCTCTCTTCTTGTTGGTGTTGTGTTTTTTGTTCCCCATTTACCATCAAGTACTTCCAGCGCAATCTCCTTGTTTGTCTTCTTGATCGGAGTCTTTGCTCTGAGGTCAACTTTTCCATCAAAGTCCACATCAAGGTCAACGTTTCCGGTTATTCCCGGAACGCTTCCTTTGCTGCTGTATTGCCATGCAACTGCGAGGTCTCCTGTCGGTTTTAATGTGCTTTTAGGATTATAAGCTCCGGTGTCGTTCTTTGGATAACGTGCAATCCAGAAGTCGAATTCTTTTTTAAGATCCGGATGAATGACATTTTTGTACCAGTCAACATTGCAGTATATCCCGGTATAATAACCGGCTGATCTGAAAGCCCTGGCATAAATGTCTGTGAGGTCTTTGATTTTTTGTTTTCCCTGCTGCCGCAGGACCTGGCTCTCGTAATCGAGCCATATGCCATATTCGAGAGGCCTGTCTGCCAAGTGCTTCAGTAAGCTCTTTGCATCTCCTTCCGGATCCCTAATTGATGATGTCGCAATAAAAATATATACTCCGCGAGCGATTCCGTTCTCCTGACATCCTTTGTAATTCAGCTCGAAGTATTCGTCTTTTCGGTGGCTGGGTGCTTCGTACATGCATTTTAAAACTGCAAACTTCCGGCCAGAGTCAGCGACCTTCTTCCAGTTGATTGCTTTTTGGTAATGGCTGACATCTATTCCCTGGACTTCATTCATTCTGGATCCTCCTTCTTTATACTTCCGAGCTGAGCAAATAGCTGTATGATTTTGTCGTAACCAATCATTGAGCCCATCCATATTAAAACTATCATTAGTGCTATGCAGATTATGTTTTTTAATGTCCAGTCAACTCCGAGGATTATATATGCCGCACCTGTTCCCAGGCCTCCGATCAGGATCGCATTTGTTAATGCGATTACATTTGCGGAGTATTCTCTCCCGGCGTTCTGATATACTTTTTTGATTGCCTCTGTAAGCAGACCGCTTGCTGCAGCTCCAATTGTGAACAGCATAATAAATAATGTGATTGTCATTCTTCCATGTCCTCCTTATCTTCTTTTGTTTTTCTCAGTTTCAGTCTCTTTATCATTGCCAGCAGGAATAGTTCTCCTGCGCAAAACCATTGAACAGCTTCCGTGAGTCTGTCGTTTGTGACTCCAGTTATTGCAGAGATTGCCAGCTCCGCGATTGTGTAGATCGTGAAAAAAGACATTGTAAAAATGCAATATTTATCAAGCTCGCTAAGTTTTTTGCGTGGTCTGTTTGTTGGTCTTCTCTTACGCATTTTCGCTCTCATATTGTATTGGTACATTTAGACATTCTTCATACTTCGTTTGGTGGCATTTCGTATGGTAGCGGCCTAAGACGGCTGCCCATTTCATCTATAACCCCATTACCGCCATATTCTTTGTAAGCCTTATATAACGCGGAATAAATTTCTCGTTCTTCTACCGAATAACAGCCTTTTTCAAAGCACTTGTCGGCGTTATCTTTGAGCATTGTTCGCATAATTGCTAGTAACGCCATGTCTTCTTTTTCCTGTTTAATTTTTTCTTCTTTTTTCTGTTCTTCTTCCATTGAACTGCGGCTCTGTCTGTATGTTCGTGTATCATCGTTTATATTTTTCATAACAATAGCAAGAAAGCCTGATATTACCGCAGATATAACACTGGTCACGATTCCAATTATGTAAACCAAAATATTACCCCCTCCAATGAAAAGGAGCTACCACACTATAAATGTGATAACTCCTGAATGTAATTATTGTTTTTGCTCAAAACTTATGTGAATACAAAATATATCATCCACTTCTGCGATCATTTTTTGTTCGCTAAAGGCTTCTTTTGCGAACCATCATAGTGCATTACTTGTGTTTGTACTGCATTGCCGTTAGTGGATATAGCTATTTGAGTATTCCTATGCCTTACAATCATAAGCACTGTAAATGCTCCAAGCATATATCCAACTATTCCCGCACATAAATACAACATATTACTTACCTCTACGTGTTTGGCTTCTTTTGCGAAACAACTATTGTTCTATCACTTTCTGCTTTTTATTGCAGATTGGGCAGATAGACAACTTTGCTTTCGATAGTGTGTCCCACACGTCAGTACATTTAGTAGTCGTTTTGCACTTTGGGCAATTCATAATGTAGACCTTATGTTTCATGAATTACTCTTCCTTAATATACAAGTCAAAGTTCTTGAAATCTCCTGTGCCATCAATCTGAATAGTGAGCGCAAAAGTACACTCTGCATTGCTTCTCTGTGACGCATACTTGGTGTGATAGTTGCCCTCTGCAAGACGTTCTGTGTCGTATGCTGCAAGCGTATCATCTGTAAAGTTGTTGTGAGTGTAAACCCTATCTTTTACAGACTCGCCAAAAGAAAGGTTTTCTACCTTTTCACCCGTTTCAAGGTTGATAAGTACACACATACCGCCGATGTTGGTATCAATTTTCTCTTGTGCACCAAAATCATCGTGAAGTTTGTTTACTGCCGCAAACATATCCTCTTGGTCATAAATGCTCTGTGATTCTTTTTCTGCGGTCTTAAAGACCTCTATAAGTTTAAACGCTGACATTTGTTATCCTCCTTTATAATATTCTTATTGCCGATGCACTATAGTATCCACCCGCTGTTGGGGATATATTTTCCCAATTTATAACATTTACCGAAAGCGTAGCAGAATTACTTTGAACATCAACAAAACCACTCACATTAAACTTGTATGTAAGCGTTTGCTGTATATTAGTTTTGCTAACACTTCCAGTATTTGTTAAAACTTCAATTGATGTTGCTTGTTGTTTTAATGTGTTATCGGAGGGTACAACGGGTGATATTCCGCTAACAAACAATATATAACGCCCCTTTGGTAAATCAAAAGTTGCAATTGTAGTGCTTACACCACCATTAGTAAGCGTAGGTGCAGGACTTACTTTTGTTGCTTCGTATTTTTGCCCTACATGTGACAGCATATCAGTAACAACCTTACAGTTACTATTTTTCACAAATGTTCCACCTTGAGCAATTGCAGATGTTACCTCTACAAATGACCAACCCAAATTGTTGTCATCATAACTTGTGCCAAAGTTCACGTATACCTTTTCACCAACCTTATATGCTCTTGATGCAACTCCATTTGATGAGGCGTTTGTATTTGCTAAACTATTCCAGATTAAACTATCAAAATAAGCCCTAAGTGTACTTGTCTTAGTTTCTTCATTCGTTAAAGTCTGAATATTCGAATCAATGTATGGCTTCAAAAGGTTCTGTACTACTTGAACTATACTTTTCATTTTTTTATTTCTCCTTTCTTAATTTCCAAGGACTGCAGATATCGCGTTGTATTCGGTATCGGTGATATTATCAACCAGACCTGCTAGTGCAGAAATTGCCGCCTCTGCTGTCGTTTTTGAAGCTCCATTGATTGTTAATGCTGTTGCAAGATTAATATTGTTGGCTGTTGTTGCATGAGGATTTGTTCCATCTGTAATCTGGCTGTGGTTATAGGCTGTCTTGCCTCTATTTCCACAGTACGCTGTTGATGATGTTTCTCCGAGTTGTAGCAGACTGGGCTTATTCTTGATGAAATCAAGTTTTGTGTTGTCTGACTGACTCCAGTCACTCTGGATCTGTGCCGCTGGAATTGTCGGTTTGTTTGACAAGTCGTTATAACTTCCGCTTGTTGCTACAGTGGCAAGCGCTGTTTTGTCTGCCTTGCCCGCTAATCCTGTGTGTACAGCTCCGCTTTCTATGAGATCGGTGCT
>Ga0247609_10005601_pt1 | contig 12297 bp, 5 predicted proteins | sample 172DNAGHGlowgp2_FD_193487 | JGI IMG/M metagenome (GOLD analysis project Ga0247609, IMG submission 193487) | Sheep rumen microbial communities from Palmerston North, Manawatu-Wanganui, New Zealand - 1728 DNA GHGlow gp2 | ecosystem: Host-associated > Mammals > Digestive system > Stomach > Rumen ... | reverse complement strand
ACTTTCAGTTGTTTGAGCCATGCGTTAGGGCGGGCATAGTGAAGGCTTCGGATTTGATTGGGTACCGCAGGCATCAGGTATACATCCGAAACTCGATGCACACGCCGTTGAATCCTGACGCCGTGTTGGACGCGATGAGTACCTTGTCGGACTTGATGACCGAGGAGGAGAATGCGCTGGTGCGTGCCATTTTAGGGCATTTCTTCTTCGTCTATATTCACCCCTATATGGACGGCAACGGTCGCACGGCGCGTTTCGTGATGAACAGCCAATTGGTGACGGCAGGCTACCCTTGGGTGGTGATTCCCGTGGAGTGCCGACAGGAATACATGGCAGCCTTGGAGCAGGCCAGCGTGGAAGAGAATATTGAAGGGTTTGTGAGGTTTATTGGGAGGGTGATGAAATGCTAGCTATTTTCATAACGGTTTTTTGTTGGATGAGGAAAGATTTGTATTTTTGCGGTGTGGTATTACAGAAGAGGATGATAATAAAAACATTGTGGTCTAATTCGGATTTTGCAAATATGTAAATAATAAGCTGAATTTATGAAACACCCTAATTGGAATGAGTTTCTCGGCAAGTATCCTGATAATCCTCAGGATGCTTTTGAGGCATTGTGTCGTCTGTTGTTTCGTGCCAAATACGGAATAGGGGATTCTTTGCCCTATTTCTATAATAATGCCGGTAATGAAACCGCTCCTATCACTGTTGGAAAAGAAGAGATAGGCTTCCAGTCAAAGTTCTTCACGGGTGATACCATTGATTCCCAACAGGCTGGTCAAATAAAACATTCCGTAGAAAAGGCTCATGAACATTACCCAAATCAAAAAAAGATAATAGTCTACACCAACCTGGTATTTGGAAACCCTCCTGCTGGCAGCGCAATGACAGCAAGACAAAAGGATATTGAGGATACAGCCAAGGCAAATGCATTAAATATAGAATGGATGTTTGGGAACAACATTTTAGACGCAGTTTCCAAAACGCCGTTAGCTTACAGTTTATTCTTTGAAATAGACTCAAACCTGAATCATCTTCCTGCTTCGGTTGAAAGAATGAATGAATTAAACTTTGGTATTATCAGCTCAACCATTAAGTTTCAGAACACGGAGATTGAGTTAGACAGGACCAAAGAGGTTGCCGACTTGAAAGAATTTATCCTAAACGGAAGAAATATTCTAATATATGGCGAAAGCGGTTCGGGTAAATCATCCATTGTGAAACGTTGCTGGCAAGAAAGTGCCAGTGACAAAAGCAACGTATTTTACTTTACGCGAGGAGCACAATACGATACAAGGTCTATCAATGACTTGTTCTTGATGGATGAGGCTTACACATACGTGGGATTCCGCGATTTCTTTGCGGGCTTCTCCAAGAAAGTACTAATCATTGACTCCGCGGAAAGACTGACAGAAATAAAAAATCCAACGGTGCTTCAATTGACATTGGAAGGATTGTACGAAAAGGGTTGGCAGTTTGTTTTTACCTGCAAAAGCAATTCGCATGACGCGCTCAGGGCCTTATTGAGAGATATTGGTGTGAGTGCTGAAGAACTGAAAGTGGATACTTTGCAAGAGGAAACGCTTCGTGAGGTGGCAACACAAAATCATATCTCGCTCCCACAGAGTGAGAAGATGATCCGCCAGTTGCAAATCCCATTCTATTTGGCTCGATATTGTGAGTTGGATGGTTCGAGCGTGGCAAGTCCTGTAGCCTTTAGAGAGGCGATATGGCAGCAGAAGGTGCGGGGCACTACGCGAGGCGGTGCTCAACAAAAACGCGAAGAATGTTTATTGCAGATTGTAGTTGAGCAGCAAACAAAGAATGCTTTTTTTGTTACCCCGACCAATGTGGATCATGATGCAGCTTATAGCCTGATACAAGAAGACGTGCTTATAGAACAGCCCCATAGGGGCTATGCGGTGAAGCATGACCTTTACGTGGATTGGGCTTTGGAATATTTTGTGGAGAAGGATTGCAATACGAACTCTGCTTGTGCTCAATTGCTACAAAGTGCCCCTAAAAGTATTACCTATTTGAATGCATTCAGCCGCTGGCTGCAAAGTGTGATTGATAGTAGGGACAGCAGGGTGGAGGCCATTATGGATGCATATATAAATGGAGCCACCAATAGAGAATGGGAACACTGCCTGTTAACAGCCATTGGCAGTTCAATGACTTATGCGGCCACTTTCTTTGCCAAATACGATGCACAACTAAAGGCATACAATTATGCTTTGTTTGATCGATTTGTTGATGTATTGGATGTCTCTTGCAAAGCTGTATCTCAATATTTTGAATACAAAGGAGAAAAGATTCCTATTTATTATCCCGTTGGAAGGGGCTGGGAGGAGGCTGTGTTGTTTTTGTATGCTAACAAGGATGATTACTACATGAATCATCTTGGAACGGTCCAGAAACTGTTAAGAGGTTATTCAAGAATGGGAAGCAAAGCAGTGGCAATGAACCAAGCATCTAAATTATCTCTGATAATCTTCGATAAGGTCGCTGCAAGTAGAAAAAAAGACGAATGGTTAATATTTGATAAGAAAAAGGCTTGGTGCGAAATTGTTTGCACCTATGCTTTCGGTATTAAGAAGGAATTGCAGGAAAGGTTTGCTCAAGTAATTGAGAATAGATGGATTGGGCATACAGATCCATATGCAGAATTGATAGATTATATTCTGAAGGATTCAAATAATTTACAGAAATCAATGCTGTATCTATCCTGTATGGATTCAGTATTAAATCTAATGCAACTCTTCTGGAGAGAGCAGCCTGAAGATTCGAATGATGGCCGCTATCATCATCACAGTTCTTTTGAGCGAGAAGATGTCTTTGGCTTGAATGAAGATTTTGGAATGGCAATGGCCTATTTCCCTTCTAGCCCATTTCAGACACCTGTAGGTGTAATGCTGGAGTCTGAGCATTTGCTTGATTCTGGAGGTACGAAAGTGTTGGACTTCATCATTGGTTTTATGAATGACAGTGTCGCGTATTATGATAAGCGTGACAAGTATGATAACCGCACGACGATAACCGTTAAACTACCTGACGGAACAGTTCATGATGTAATAGCATCCCAATCTCTTTGGAATCTTTATAGGGGGACGGCCAATTATACCATACCACATTTGTTAGTTAGTATGCACATGGCATTAGAAGTGTGGTTGCTAAAGTTAACCGATGAACAGCAGAAACCAGATTGGGAGCGGATCGAGTGCTTGTTGTGGAGAGTATTGACCCGTTCAAATTCTGTCTCCCTTTATGCTATCGTTGCCAGTGTGGCTATAGCACATCCCGATGAATTGTTTGAAGTTCTTATGTTCCTATGCCAGGATATCCGGTTCCTTGCTTTTGATTTACAACGCTTTTCATCAGAAATGACCTGTCATACACAATCCATTGCATTCAGCCATCACCCAACTTGGTGGGAGGAACGCGACAAGTCGAATAACATGCCACACAGGCAACAACATTTAGAAACTATGTTGCTGAATTGCCAATATGCTTACGACAATACAAAGGACGAGGAATTGGCCAAAAGATTAAATGTGGCTTATCAAGTGGTGGATTCCTTGAAAAAGCAAGTTGAACTTATTGGAAAAGATAATTCTATTTACAAGTTTATCTTAGCGCGGACTGATTACCGTTCGTATAAAAAAGAGAATGTGACCTTAAATAATGGCATAGAAGCCATACAACTAACGCCTACGTTCTCACCAGAACTAGAGGAAGAAAGAAAACAAACTGCCGAGTTCGCCAACAGGCTTGGAGCTATCAGCTTGCGGGTTTGGGCTGACAAGAAATACAAAGGAGAGGAACAGGATTTGAAGGGTAATCCATATGTGGATAATCCACGGTATGCCTTGGATACAATCCGGGCAATAGAAATGCATGCTAACGAGCAGACTGGCGATCAATTACTTTTGCCCGGAGATGAGTATGTGCCCTATATGGCTAGTGCGGTGTTGCTCATGTTTGAACATTCGAAACTTAACGCTGATGAAAAGAAAGAATGTTGGGACAGAGTGATACTTGCAGTGAAGTCTTTGGGGGCGATGGCATCCAATTCATTATCTGAACTGAATATTTGTATTGCATCCATACCTTCATTGATTGAGCTGCTGCCGGAAAGACAATCTGATTTCATACCAATCATATCTGCTTATGTGAAGACTACGAATGAATTTATTAATGAAAGGATATGTGATATGATGTCAGACACCATTTATAAAGGACAATTATGGGTGAAATATCCAGATTTAATGAATTCGGTTCTATCTCAAATACAGGAAGAACAGCCAAATGGAGATTGGGAAGCTATGGGTTCAGAAACGGCAGATGCTGTATTATGTTTATTGACCTTTAATCCAACAGAGGACAAACGGCCATTAGGAAAAATATGCGTAGAAAAACTATCTGCAAACTGGCAGATTTCTTCCCGTTATCAATCCTATAAAGATAAGTCCCATATTGCTAAGAACGTGGCTAAATATGTTTTATATGCACCTATCGGAGAAGTGACCATGCTCATAAGACCTTACGTGTCTTTGATAGACTGGGATTCATCGTATGAACCGCTGATAACACAATTCCTCATTGGGGTTTCCCAGTATAGCAGATATGAGAATTTCTGGCTGGTTTGGAATGCACTTTATAAGGCTGTGATAGAAGGTGCCGGTAGATATTATCAGAATAGTATTTTGAATGAGTACCTTTTGAATCCGTTGTTTATGTCAAGAGACCTTGACGAATGGTTCATCTTGGAAAAGAAGGATGTTCCATTTTTTGTAAGGATTGCTAAAGATATTGGCGGGCACCCTGCGGTAATGTATGCTTTTACACGTGTATTTGCAACGATAGGGAAAAGGTATTCCAAAGAGGCAATAATTTTGTTTAGTGATATTATAAACAAGCATTCTCTGAATCTGCAAGAAACCAAGTCTCATGTGGTTTTCTATTTGGATAAGATTACGAAGAAGGTGATTGTAGAAAATGAGCAAGATATAAGAACCGATTTAAAATTCAAGAATAAACTGATTACCGTCCTGGAATTTATGCGAAGCAATGAGTCTTTGATCGCAGACGGGATGATTAAGAACCTGTAATATGGCTGTACCATTCAACCATAAAGATTTATTGAGAAACTATGTTTCGGACACCCGGCATGCAGTTTGGGCGAGGGACTTAGTGTGCCTCGCCATTCAAACAGGAGGCCAGTTGACAGATGAAGACAAATACAAGATATGGTTGGAATGTGATGAGGCTACAGCAGTCCCGTCACAAACAATCCCGGCTGGATTTGGCAGTCCTTTTCCAAAAGTGAAACTTTTGAAATTGACGCATGTAAATGGAATCAACGCACTTGCGCCAGGGCAGGAGATAGAGTTCTGTGACGAAGGTGTAACACTCTTGTACGGAATGAATCGCTCTGGAAAGAGTGGCTATTTCAGAATACTTAACCAGTTGGCGAATGGTGCCATTGTATATCCGCTTCATTCAAATATTTTCAGTACAGCACCACCTGCTGCCAAGGACATTGTATTGGAGTTTAAAGTTGATGAAATTGCTCAACCTGCGTTCCATTGGGACGGTGTGTCTGCTTGTCCGTTGGTATTACGCCATATACGGTGTTTTGATTCGCAGTACGCTGCTAATTTCCTGAAGCCACGGGCCGGGAATACCTATCTTTTTGACAGTTATAACCTGCGCATATTCCGTGCTATCAATGATACACTCCATTATTTGAAAAAAGATATGGGCGCAGCTGTCGATGCTGCAACGGAGGCTTCGTTAACAAATTTATGCTCGACGAATTATAAAGTTTTGGTAAGTCAGGCTTTGGTTGATGCTTTCAAGGAAGAATTGAAAAAGTTGGGCATGGAAAATCTGAGTGTTGATTTGGTGATAGATGATTTGCTGGTAGATACTTCTCAAATTGCCATCCGTATGACCAATAGTATGGCTATTGATGCGGTACTAAGCGAGGCGGAACTCAAATGCGCGGCTTTGGCCTTGTTCTTGGCAGAGTGTGATTTGATGGAAATCAAACAACCGATTGTGTTTGATGACCCTGTGAATAGTCTGGATGCATCAATTATCCAGTTTTTTGCCAACAGAATCAGAGATTTGGATAGTGAGGCTGTGGTGTTTACACATAATGTGCTGCTGATGGAAGCGTTAACAGATAAGCGGAATTTTGATGTGTTCAACAGTGCGGCGGCTAATAGGACTGATCCGAGATTCTACAAAAAACATCTTTTAGTATATGATGTCCTTACTGACTTGCAATATGTGGGATACGTTGTTGATAGGAAAGTGATGAAAACCAAATTCTATCTGGATAGCGCTCAGGCTAAACTCTCTGTCTCTGGACCAGTTATGAATATTGATTCAATTGTGTCTGATTTGAGGATGGCTGCTGAATGGGCTATCGATGAAGTCGTTTTTTTGGGATTGCCAACTAGACGCTTTAAAGGAAGTGAAGGAACGAGTTGGACAAAAATGTTAAGTATGGTAAATGCCGGAGATGCTAATGTGAAGGAGATAAAAAGAAACTATAACCTGCTTTCAGGAATGACTGGAATCCATTTAGGATACTCCGCTTATGCAACACTACCTTCACCGGCTACGCTACAGACCATCCATGATGACCTATTGAATGTTTATACGACAGTCTATCCTTAGTGGGACCATGAAGCCGGGATTGAAGACATCGAACTACAGTCACAAATTTTTCCTATTTTTGCACCCATAAATCAACTAAAACATACAAACATCGAATAAATAGAATAGAAAAAAGGATAAATAGAAGATAACTAACATATTACAATAGCGTTTTTCGCATTTCATAGCAGTCCGAAACCTAGGAAATTTCTGACCACAATGCTTACGAAAGCAGAAACGCTCACGGCTAAACCGTGGGCTTTCTTGTTAGCATTGTGGGTTTTCCTAGGACCTCGGACTCAACAAAAAGTTCACGGTCTTTTTATGCCCACAAAAGAAGAAAACACAAAACAAATCAAAAGCCGCCAAAGGGTGGCTGACCATGGCGAGGTGTTCACCAATCCGCGCGAGGTGAACGCCATGCTCGACTTGGTGCGCGACGAGTCGTTCCGGCTCGACAGCCGCTTCCTTGAACCTGCCTGTGGTGACGGGAATTTCCTTGTCGAGATTCTGCGTCGCAAACTCTCCCTTTTGCAAGACATCAAAACCCCAACGGAATGGGAGTTCAAGAGCCTTATCGCCGTAGGCTCCTGCTATGGCATTGACATCCTGCCCGACAATGCCGAGGCTTGTCGTGAACGGTTGTTTGCCGAAATGCTTGACCAAGTTGGCAAAAAGGGCTGTACAAACGGTTATGAAGAAAGCCTCCGATACATGCTGCAAAAGAATATCGTCTGCGGCGACGCACTGACCTATCGCACTGCCGAGGACAAGCCCATCACTTTCTGCGAGTGGACACCCATCGCGGGCAGCATGCAGTTCTCGCGGCGCGACTTCCAATTTGACTTCCTTGTCACAAAAAACCACCAGTACAGTCTTTTCGACGAACAAGGCGAAGTGCAAAGTTTCGACGAGCCTATGCGTACCTATCCACCGTTGCATTACACCCAACTTTACCGATATGAAGAACAACTATAGCCCCGACATCCTCAATTGTTTGGCCAATCTGAGCAGCGATGAGGTCTTCACCTCGCCCGAGTTGGCCAACCGAATGCTCGACCTGTTGCCACAGGAGTTGTTCCGTTCCAGCAAGACGCGCTTTCTTGACCCTTGCAGCAAGAGCGGTGTCTTCCTGCGCGAGATTGCCAAACGGCTGTTGGCAGGGCTAGAAGAGCAGATTCCAGACTTGCAACAACGCATCGACCATATTATGACCAAACAGGTCTTCTGCATTGCCTGCACCGACCTCACTGCTGAGATGAGTCGTCGCACACTCTATTGCACCAAACAGGCCAATGGCGAGTATAGTGTTGCCACCTGTTTCGATGATGCGCAAGGCAATTTGCGCTACATGCGATGCCAACACATTTGGGAAAATGGCAAGTGCAAGTATTGTGGTGCCAACCGTGCCCAATACGACCGAGTAGAAACCATTGAGACCTACGCTTATCCTTTTATCCACAAATCAATTAAAGAAATTCTCAAGAAAGATATGCAATTCGATGTAATTATTGGAAACCCGCCGTATCAGATGAGTGATGGAGGTGGAACAGGTTCCAGTGCAATGCCGATATATCAACTGTTTGTTCAACAGGCAAAGAAAGTCAATCCTGTATATTTGGTTATGATTATGCCATCTCGATGGATGACTGGAGGAAAACACCTTGACGAATTCAGAAAAGAAATGCTGGGAGACAAACATATCCAAGTATTGCATGATTATATTAATGCTGGAGATTGTTTCCCTCAAGTCCAAATAGAAGGTGGCGTTTGCTATTTTATGCGCAACGCCAAACAAAATGGCAAATGCAAGGTGTTTTTACACCAGTCTGATGGCAACATCATAGAGAGTGAACGTTATCTGGATGATGGTGGGGATATTATGATACGTGATGCTAATGTGATTAGCATTTTGCAAAAAGTACAAGCAAAGAAAGAGCTGTCGTTTGAAAAGATTGTATCGAAAAGAAATCCATTTAATCTTGTTGGAGACATTGAGAATTTTATTACCACACAGAAAACGGGTAGAAAGATATTATGTCGCTATGAGAACAAACGACAGGTGCTGTATCTTAAAGATAATGTTAATATTACCCGAAATGCTGACATTCTTCCAAAATACAAACTTTTTGTTTCTAAAGCAGACGGAGCGGCTGGTCAACTTGGGAATCCAATTCCAGCACGGATAATTGGAAAGGCTGAGATTGGAGAACCGAACATGATTTGTTCAGAAACGTTTCTTTGCATATTCACAAAAGACAAGACTGAAGCAGAATGTATTTCAGACTACATGAAGACTAAGTTCTTCCGCTTTATGGTTGGTATTCGCAAGAATAAAAACATGACGCACGACACATATTTGTATGTTCCTCTCCAAGACTTCTCCCACCCCTGGACAGACGAGATGCTGTATAAGAAATACGACTTGGACAAGGACGAGATTGCCTTTATCGAGAGTATGATTCGCCCGATGGAATAACGACAAAAGACTTTGATTATGCAGACGATAGACCAGATACTTCCTAACGGGCGTCGGACGATACCGCAAATCTACATGTACGACGACACATCCTTCCCAGGATGGATAAAGATTGGGCAGACCAGCCGCGCCGATGTGCGGAAACGCATCGATGAGCAGCATCCCATCACCGAGCCGCACAAGACCTACCACCTTTTGTGGCACGATAATGCTTTCTATGCCGACGGCAGCGGCGAGAGTTTCAGCGACCACGACCTTCACGAGTGCTTGCGCCGCATGGGCAAAGAACTCATCGGTGAGTGGTGCCGTTGCTCATTGCGTGAGGCACAGGCGGCTTACGTGGCCGTGCGACACCGCGACACGCAAGTAGAAACCGTGCGCGACCTCGACTACAAGATGCGCGACGAACAGGAACAAGCAGTAAAGCAGACGGCAGACTACTTCGCCAAGATGGACATGGAGGAGCCTAACCGCCCGAGCCACTACCTCTGGAATGCCAAGATGCGTTTCGGCAAAACTTTCGCCACCTATCAACTTGCCAAACGGATGGGCGCCAAACGTGTGTTGGTGCTCACCTTCAAACCCGCCGTGGAAGACTCGTGGCGCGACGACCTGCTACGCCACCGCGATTTCGAGGGCTGGCGATACTACAGCAGTCGCATGGATGAAGATTTCCCGTCATTGTCTTCGCCCAAACCATTGGTGGTGTTTGGCTCGTTCCAAGACTATCTCGGCAGAGACCGCTATGGCAACATCAAGCCTAAAAACGAGTGGGTGCATTGCATCAATTGGGATTTGATTGTGTTGGATGAGTATCATTTTGGAGCTTGGAACGACAACGCCAAGAGTTTGCTCGACCTCGGGGATGCCGATGCCAAAAAACGACAGACGGAAGAGGACGAAGTGATGACAGAAAGCGGCATCGATGTGGAAAGTGGTCGCGCTTGGGATGACGAGGATGTGCCTATCACTGGCCAGCATTACCTTTACCTCAGCGGTACTCCGTTCCGAGCACTTGCCACGGGCGAGTTCATGGAAAACCAAATCTTCAACTGGACCTATCAGGATGAGCAGGCACGAAAAGAAGCCATCGGTGGCCCTTATTTGGAGATGCCCACCATGGTGATGATGACCTACCAGATGCCACAAGACCTTGGAGCCATGATCGAGCAATGGGACATGGATGGCTTCGACCTCAATGAGTTTTTCCGCGCCGAAGGAAAGAAATTTGTTCATGAAAAAGCCGTGCAGAAATGGCTCGACATCATCCGTGGCAAAGCCTCCATCTTCGGTGACGGTAGTTCGCCGCTCAATGTGCGACCCGCTTTGCCCTTCGAGGACACCCGTCTGCTTGACCTCTGCGCCCACACGATGTGGTTCCTGCCCAATGTGGCCTCGTGCGATGCCATGGAAGCATTACTTCACCGTCCAGCCAACGGATTCTATCAGAACTACACCATCATCAACTGTAGCGGCACCAAGGCTGGAATTGGAATCGATGCTCTCGGACCAGTGCGCGAGGCCATGGGCGACAACCCTTTGAAGACACGCACCATCACACTGACCTGCGGCAAACTGACCACAGGCGTAACGCTGCGTCCGTTGGGAGGATTGTTGATGTTGCGCAACTGCTCAAGTCCTGAAACCTACTTCCAGACGGCTTTCCGTGTGCAAAGTCCATGGACGGCCACCGACAAGGATGACCCCACGAAGCATACGATTCTCAAACCCACCTGTTATGTGTTTGATTTCGCCCCCAACCGTGCCCTGCGCGAAGTAGTGACCTACGCCAACCAATTGGATGTGGACAGCAACCGTCGCATTACCGACAAAGTGGATGAGTTCATCAACTTCCTGCCCATCTTGCAATTCGATGGCAGTTCCATGAAGCGGGTGGATGCCACCGAGATCCTTGATTTCGTCGACAATGGCACCAGTGGTACTTTGTTGGCACGTCGTTGGAACAGCGCGCAATTGGTCAATGTTGATAATGCCACCTTGCAACGGGTGCTTGACAACCCCGAAGCTTTGTCCACCATTATGAAAATCGAAGGTTTCCGCGCCTTGGGTAGCGACATCATCGAAAACATCGTCAATCGTGCCGAAAAGATAAAGAAGTTGAAGCGGGAGGTGGGCGATAAGAACGACCCAAAGAAGAAAAAGGAACTCACTGCTGAGGAGAAGGAATACCGTTCCAAGCGTCGCGAGGTGCAGGAAAAACTGATGAAGTTTGCCACCAGAATCCCCATCTTCATGTATCTCACGGACTATCGGGAAGAGAGCCTAGAAGATGTCATTCGCAAGCTGGAACCCAAATTGTTTGAGCGTGTCACCGGCCTGACCATCGACGACTTCGACCTGCTTTTGCGCGTCGGTGTTTTCAACCGCGCCCAGATGAACGACGCCATCCTGAAGTTCCGCCGCTACGAGGATGCCTCATTAGAATACACAGGCGTAAACCGCCATGCCTCCGCCACCCGCATCGGCCTGATGGACAGCACCGTGCCGATTGAGGCGATGCTGGAGCCTACTTGCAATGCTCCACAAAGCATGAAAAAATAGCCAGACTATCCTTGTCCGTCCTGAAAAGGTATTCAGGATGCCATTGGACGGCCCAGACAAAACGCTTGCCGAGCATTTGCACCGCTTCGACGATGCCGTCGGGAGCGATGGCCATCGCTGTCAAACCTTTGCCGAGGTCTTTGACGGCTTGGTGATGTAGCGTGTTCACTTCAAGGATGTCTTTGCCTAACAACGACTTAAGGTTGCCACTCAACTTGACTTGATGCGAGTGAACACCGTAAGGCTTGCCTTGCCGGTGGGCGATTTCCGAAGGATGCTGCGAGGGCAGGTCCTGCCAAAGCGTGCCGCCCAAAAACACGTTGATGAACTGAAGTCCCCGACAGATGCCGAGAACAGCCTTGTCCGCTTGCAGGGCTTTGGACAGCAAGAGCGTTTCCATCTTGTCGCGTTCCGGACTGGCAACGATGGTTCCTGTGGCATCCTCCATCCCATAAAGCTCCGGCGAGACATCCTGCCCGCCGGTAAACAGGAATCCGTCGCAGGTCTCCACAACCTGATTCGCGTCTTCCTCCGACATTTCAAGGGGCAAGACGACGGGAAGGCCTCCCGCAGCCTTGATGCCATCC
>Ga0247609_10005599_pt1 | contig 12299 bp, 8 predicted proteins | sample 172DNAGHGlowgp2_FD_193487 | JGI IMG/M metagenome (GOLD analysis project Ga0247609, IMG submission 193487) | Sheep rumen microbial communities from Palmerston North, Manawatu-Wanganui, New Zealand - 1728 DNA GHGlow gp2 | ecosystem: Host-associated > Mammals > Digestive system > Stomach > Rumen ... | reverse complement strand
TCAACGACCCACTCGTCGGAGTAGCCGTTGCCGTCGAAACGGATGGGCTTACAGGTCTTGATATCCTCGCGCAGCACGTCGATGATGGCATGGAACTTCCCGCTGTGACCGGTTCCGGCGAGCTTCTTCTCAAACTCAGGAATACGAGCATCCACACGCTTCTTGAAGCTGACGAGAGCTTCAGCAACGGCAGAGTTCAAGGCAATCATAGCGCTGGCACAGTTGGCCTCGCTACCAACGGCGCGGAACTCAAAGCGGTTGCCAGTGAAGGCAAAGGGCGACGTGCGGTTACGGTCGGTATTATCGATAAACAGTTCTGGTATCTCGGGGATATCCATCTTCAGGCCCTGCTTGCCGGCCATAGCGAGGATGTCGTCCACGTCGGCCTTCTCAATATGGTCTAAGAGTTCAGAAACCTGCTTGCCAAGGAATGAGCTGACGATGGCAGGAGGAGCCTCGTTTGCACCCAGACGATGGGCGTTGGTGGCTGACATGATGCTGGCCTTCAGCAGACCGTTGTGCTTATAGACACCCATCAACGTTTCAACGATGAACGTGGCGAAGCGCAGGTTCTGCTCAGCGGTCTTACCAGGTGCATGCAGCAGGATGCCATTGTCTGTGGAGAGCGACCAGTTGTTGTGCTTACCGCTACCGTTGATGCCTGCGAAGGGCTTTTCGTGCAACAGCACGCGGAAGCCGTGCTTGCGAGCCACTTTCTTCATGACCGACATCAGCAGCATGTTGTGGTCAACGGCTAGGTTGGTCTCCTCGAAGATAGGTGCCAGCTCAAACTGGTTGGGAGCAACCTCGTTGTGGCGTGTCTTGCAGGGGATACCGAGTGCCAAAGCCTCAAACTCCAGATCCTTCATGAAGGCCTGTACGCGCTCAGGGATGGCACCGAAGTAGTGGTCGTCCATCTGCTGGTTCTTAGCCGAGTCGTGGCCCATCAGCGTGCGACCCGTCAGTAGCAGGTCAGGACGGGCAGCATAGAGACCCTCGTCGACGAGGAAATACTCCTGCTCCCAACCGAGGTTCGACGTCACCTTCTTCACCTCTGGGTCGAAATAGTGGCACACATCGACGGCAGCCACATTCACAGCGTGAAGGGCTCGCAGCAACGGAGCTTTATAGTCGAGTGCCTCACCGCTATAAGAGATGAATACGGTAGGGATACACAGCGTGTCGTCAATGATGAACACGGGCGATGTAGGATCCCAGGCAGAATAACCACGGGCCTCGAAGGTCGAGCGGATACCGCCAGAGGGGAACGATGATGCGTCCGGCTCCTGCTGAACGAGCAGCTTGCCCGTAAACTCCTCTACCATTCCACCCTTGCCATCGTGCTCGATAAACGAGTCGTGCTTCTCGGCAGTGCCTTCTGTCAGCGGCTGGAACCAGTGAGTATAGTGCGTCACGCCGTTTTCTACGGCCCACTGTTTCATACTCTCTGCAACAGCGTCGGCGATGGTGCGGTCCAGTCGTGCGCCATTGTCCATCACGTCAATCATTTTCTCGTACACGTCCTTCGGCAGGTACTTGTACATTTTCTCACGGTTGAAGACTTTCTTGCCAAAATACTTTGCGGGTCTCTCACTGGGTGTTTTTACGTCGAGCGGCTTCTTCTTGAAAGCCTCACCGACAACCTGAAATCTTAATGCTTCCATAATCTTTTTACTTTTATTCAGTTACACTTTGTTCGTTTACGGCTGCAAAGGTACGACGTTTTGAAATAATATCATCAGTTATTCTTTCGTTTTGTTTATTAAAACCCTTTTGTTTTGACACTTTGTAAACTATCTAGCCCTTTTCTCTTTCTTTTTGCTATCACTTTGCATCAAAAAAATACCCATTTCGTTACAATATGGCAGTTTTTTCGTTTTTCATCAAACAAAAAGAGCGGATTTCTTTGTCAATTCTTACTTTTTGGCTACCTTTGCAGCCGTAAAAAGAAGCAAAAGGATAGCAAAATCCCCAAATAACAAGCAATATGGCACAGAAAATCAGGTTTACGAAGATGCATGGTTGCGGCAACGACTACATCTATATTAATACGATGGAGCAGAAGGTGCCGAGCCCTCAAGAGGCAGCCGTCCGATGGAGTGACCGCTATAAAGGCATCGGTTCTGACGGACTGGTGCTGATAGGCAAGAGCCCTGTGCCTGAGGCCGACTATACGATGCACATCTATAATGCAGACGGTAGCGAGGCTATGATGTGTGGAAACGCGAGCCGTTGCATTGGCAAGTATCTATATGAACGTTGCATCACCACCAAGACCGAGATTCGGTTACTGACGCTATCGGGTGTGAAGACGCTACAGCTACATATTATTAATAATAAGGTGGAAAGCGTGACGGTGGACATGGGTGAGCCCGTGCTGGAGGACGAGTCGCAATTCTTGGGCAATCGTGTTCTGGACAAAGGTACGTTCGTGTCGATGGGTAATCCGCATTACGTCATCTTTACCGATGATGTCGACCAGGTGGGCGAAACGGGCCGGATGCTGGAGAAACATCCGGCATTTCCACAGCGGTGTAATATTGAATTTGCAAAGATTACCAGCGGGAAAAACACTGACTGCACAACTATTAGGACGCGCGTCTGGGAACGAGGTAGTGGTATCACGCAAGCCTGCGGTACGGGCGCTTGTGCGACAGCTGTTGCTGCGGCATTGACGGGCAAGGCAGGGTGCAAAAGCGACATCGTGATGGATGGTGGTACGCTGAGCATCGAGTGGCGTGAGCCGGACAAGCACGTCTACATGACGGGGCCTGCCGAGTTTGTGTTTGATGGCGAGATCGAAATTTAATTTTCAATTATCAATTGTCAATTATCAATTAAATAAATATGGCATTAGTTAACATTCATTTCCTGAATCTACAGAACAACTACCTGTTCGCTGATATCGCCAAAAAGGTGAACGCCTTCAAGGTGATGCACCCCAAGGCCGATGTCATTTCATTGGGTATTGGCGACGTGACGCAACCGTTGGCACCTGCCGTGGTGGAGGCCATGCACAAGGCTGCCCACGAAATGGGTACCATCAAGGGCTTCCGCGGTTATGGTCCTGAGCAAGGTTATGACTTCCTGCGCGAGGCTATCCTAAAGAACGACTTCCTAACACGAGGTGTACACCTCAGCATCGACGAGATTTTCATCAACGACGGTGCGAAGAGCGACACCGGCAACTTCCAGGAACTGCTGCACTGGGATAACTTCATCGGCGTGACAGACCCCATCTACCCTGTCTATATCGACTCGAACGTGATGATTGGTCGCTGCGGCATCTACAACGAAGGACGCTGGACTAATGTGCGCTATCTACCGACAACCGCTGAGAATGGTTTTATTCCCGAGTTGCCAGAGGGCCGCCCTGTGGATGTCATCTACCTGTGCTACCCCAATAATCCGACGGGTACGGTCATTACTAAGCAGGAACTGCGCAAGTGGGTGAACTATGCGTTGAAGAACGATGCGCTCATCCTCTACGATGCCGCCTATCAAGCCTATATCCGCGATCCGGAGATACCGCATTCAATCTATGAGATTCGTGGTGCCAGGAAGTGTGCCGTCGAGTTCCATTCATTCTCGAAGACGGCCGGATTCACAGGTGTGCGTTGTGGCTATACGGTTGTACCTAAGGAGGTGACCGTTTCGACGTTCGAGGGTGAACGTATTCCGCTGAACCAATTGTGGTTGCGTCGCCAGTGTACGAAGTTCAACGGCACGAGCTATATCTCGCAACGAGCTGCCGAGGCCATCTATACGCCAGAGGGTAAGGAACAAATTAAAACAACCATTGACTACTATATGGACAACGCCCAAAGGATGCTGAAACGTCTGCGTGCATTGGGCTATGAGTGTTATGGTGGCGAGAATGCACCCTATATTTGGATGCGCACGCCTGACGGCATGGGTTCTTGGCCCTTCTTCGAAGCATTGCTCTATGGTGCCAACGTCGTCTGTACACCAGGTGTTGGTTTCGGCCCTTCCGGTGAGGGGTATGTGCGCTTTACAGCTTTCAACAGTCATGAAAAGACTGACGAGGCTCTCGACCGCATTGAAAAATGGAGTAAAGCTTGACGCCATTCACACCGTTATATGAAAATCATTCCGCGAGGCCATAATAGGTTTCGCGGATTTCTTTTGTAAAACTCAAAAACAAATGTGTTCGAACACAATTTCGTAAAATATGACACTTTGCAACGAAACGACAGGTTTTTAGGGCAAAGCGTAAGCAAAATGGAAACAAAAACCATAAATCATTTTACAATATGTCATTTAATTGTTGTTTTAACAATCAAAATGAAAGAAAAACGTATGAATATTTAGCAAAACATCATACCTTTGCACTCGATAATTATCAAAGTGCAACCCAACGAGAGGGTTGAGAGTAATAATAATTAATAAGGTAAAAGGTATGAAAAAGATTGAAGCAATTATCAGGAAGACCAAGTTTGAAGAGGTCAAGGAGGCTTTGCTCTCGTCGGACATCGACTGGTTTGAGTACCATAACGTACACGGCATCGGACAGAGCCGTCAGGAAAGGATATATCGTGGCGTGCAGTATTCTACGGACGTGATTGAGCGTGTGGCACTGACCATCGTTTGTCGCGATCCGCTGGTGGAGCCGACGGTGAAGGTGATACTGAAAACGGCCCATACGGGTGAGGTTGGCGACGGTCGTATCTTCGTGAGCGACGTGATTGACACCTGGAGCATCCGCACAGGCGAAAACGGCGACACCGTATTACGTGATAAGAAATAAACCACGAATTAAGCGAATTAAACGAATTATTATTAACAACCACAGATTACGCAGATGACACGGATTATTTGATTCGGATTTTGTCGCAGGCGACGGATTTGACAGATGTTATACACAGCCAAAGTCTGTGAAATCTGAGAAATCTGTGGTAGAAAAAAATCAAAGTTATGAACGAAATTGGATTATCACTCGATACTGTATGGATGCTATTGGCAGCCATGTTGGTTTTCTGGATGCAGCCGGGCTTTGCGCTGTGTGAGGCTGGTTTTACGCGTAGTAAGAACACGGCGAACATCCTGATGAAGAACTTTGTCGACTTCATGTTCGGCTCGTTACTGTTCTTCTTCCTCGGCTTCGGCTTTATGTTCGGAGGCGACGTGCTCGGTGGTTTCATTGGCGCACCTAACTGGGGCGACCTGAGTTTCTATGAGAGCGACCTGCCCGTAGAGGGATTCTTGATTTTCGAGACCGTCTTCTGTGCCACCTCTGCCACCATCGTCAGCGGTGCTATGGCTGAGCGCACGAAGTTCTCGATGTACCTGATTTACAGTGCGGTCATCTCGCTGATCATCTACCCCGTTGAGGGTCACTGGACTTGGGGCGGCGGCTGGCTCTGCAACGATGCTGCCGACGGCTTTATGATGACTACCTTTGGTGATGTGTTCCACGATTTTGCCGGTTCTGCCATCGTACATAGCGTGGGTGGTGTGCTCGCTCTGATTGGTGCGCTGGCACTGGGTCCCCGTATCGGTAAATACGACAAGGACGGCAAGAGCCGCGCTATTCCTGGTCACAACCTGACGATGGCCGCTCTGGGTGTCTTTATTCTTTGGCTGGGATGGTTTGGTTTCAACCCTGGTTCGCAGTTGGCTGCCAGCGGTGAAGTGAACCGCATCGCCATCTCTCACGTGTTCCTGACCACCAACCTTGCCGCTGCTGCCGGTGGTGTGGCCACGATGTTCCTCACCTATATCAAGTACGGCAAACCCTCGCTCTCTCTGACGCTGAACGGTGTGCTGGCAGGTCTTGTGGGTATCACGGCTGGTTGTGACCTCGTATCGCCAGCGGGTGCTGTGATCATCGGTCTCGTCTGCGGTCTGGTATTGGTATTTGCCATTGAATTTATCGACCACGTGTTGCACATCGACGATCCTGTGGGTGCCAGCTCTGTACACGGTGTCTGCGGTATTCTGGGTACGCTGATGACGGGTCTGCTGTCAACTTCGAATGGTGCGTTCTACGGTCACGGCTGGGGATTCTTCGGCGCTGAGTGTTTCGGTATCCTCGTCATCGACCTTTGGGCTGCTGCCTGCGGATTCGCCCTGTTCTATGGCATCAAGAAACTGCATGGCCTGCGCGTCGACAAGCGCATCGAAGAGGAAGGCCTCGACATCTACGAACACGGTGAGGCATGTTACAATTAATTAGACTATTCGTCTTATAGATAAAGGTAAAAAAGTAAAAAAGGTAAGATTATGAAAAAGATTGTTTTATTTGCAATGGGTCTGGTCATGAGCATGACCGCCTTTGCGCAGGATGAAATTGAGGCGACGATTAGTGGAGATATCGTAAGTAATTATATCTGGCGTGGTCAGGATCTGGGTAGTGCTGCCATTCAGCCTACACTCGGCATAGCCTACAAGGGACTGTCGCTCTCTGCCTGGGGTAGTTATGGAATTACCAACCCCGACGACACGAAGGAACTCGACCTGACGCTGGCTTACACCATTTCAGGATTCAACATCGGCATTACCGACTATTGGACCAACTGCGGAGCCGACCCTGAGGCACGTTATTTCAAGTACGACGCTCATGGTACTAACCACGTATTCGAGGCCAATATCGGCTATGACTTCGGTTTTGCCTCACTCCAGTGGTATACCAACTTTGCGGGCAACGACGGAGTGAACAAGGACGGCAAGCGAGCCTACAGCAGTTATTTCGAAGCGATTGTCCCATTTAAGCTTGCTACTGTTGACTGGACTGCTACGGCTGGCGCCGTCCCCTATGCCACTGACTTTTATAACGACTGGACATCGGGCTTTGCAGTTACCAATGTCTCGCTGAGGGCCTCGAAGGACATCAAGATAACCGACACGTTCTCCATCCCCGCCTTCGCCGAGTTGGCCACAAACCCCTGTACACAGAAAGCCTACTTGGTTTTTGGTTTCACACTACATCCATAGCATGACTTTAGTATTGACAGATTGATAGGATCGAGGGCTGATTCCTTGCAAAGCGAAAGCAAATGGCAGGGTTTCGGCCCTCGAAACTTTACACTTTGTCAGTTGGGTGTATTTTTAACATTCGATATTTTCTCCGCGCGTGAGCGATTATCAATAATAATGCTTAATTTTGCAGTCCATAAAATACATTTGTTTTTATGGATACGAAGTATATTTTTGTTACAGGCGGCGTCGTTTCCTCGTTGGGAAAGGGCATTATCTCCGCCTCAATCGGAAAACTCCTGCAGGCACGCGGTTACAAGGTCACCATCCAGAAGTTCGATCCCTACATCAACATCGACCCGGGAACGCTGAACCCCTACGAGCACGGTGAATGCTACGTGACGGAGGATGGTTTCGAAACCGACCTCGACTTGGGGCATTACGAGCGATTTACGGGCATACACACAACACGAAACAACTCTATAACAACAGGGCGCATCTACAAAACCGTCATCGACCGTGAGCGCCACGGTGACTACCTGGGTAAGACGATCCAGGTAGTGCCGCACATCACGGACGAGATTAAGCGTTGCATGCTCCGCCAAGAGGTAAATGATTATGACTTCGTCATCACCGAGGTTGGCGGTACGATTGGTGACATCGAGAGTGCACCGTTCATGGAGGCCATCCGACAGTTGCGCTGGGAATTAGGGCGCGATGCGGTGTGCGTGCACCTGACGTATGTGCCGTATCTGAAAGCTGCCGACGAACTGAAGACGAAACCTACGCAGCATAGCGTGAAGGAATTGCAGGGCATGGGTATTCAGCCCGACATTCTTGTCCTCAGAACCGAACGCCACCTCAGCGATGCTATACGTTTGAAGGTGGCGTCTTTCTGTAATGTCGACCTCGAATGTGTCGTACAGAGTGAGGATATGCCCTCTATCTACGAGGTTCCTGTCAGCATGCAGAAGCAAGGTCTTGACGCCGCCATCATGCGCAAGATTGGTATTCCTGTCGGCGAGACACCAGCCATGAAACCGTGGCACGATTTTCTGGACAAGCAGCGTAACGCTACCCGCGAGGTACACATCGCATTGGTGGGCAAATACGACCTGCAGGATGCTTACAAGAGCATCCGCGAGAGTCTGAATCTGGCAGGTATCTATAATGATGTGAAGGCAAAGATTCATTTTGTGAATAGCCAGGAGTTGACGGCGGAAAACGTTGCCATACACCTTCAGGACATGGCTGGTATCGTTATCTGTCCAGGCTTCGGACAGCGTGGTATCGAAGGTAAGATCCTCGCAGCAGAATATGCTCGTACCCACGATTTTCCCACCTTCGGCATCTGCTTGGGTATGCAGATGATGGTCATCGAGTTCGCCCGAAATGTATTAGGCTATAAGGATGCCAACAGTGCCGAGATGGACACAAAGACACCACATAATGTGATTGACATGATGGAGGAGCAGAAGAATATTACCCAGATGGGCGGCACGATGCGACTGGGCGCCTACGAGTGTGAACTTATAAAGGGCAGCCGCACATTCGAAGCCTACGGCGAGAAGTCACTCATCAGCGAAAGACACCGCCATCGCTATGAGTTTAACAATGCCTATAAAGACGAATATGAGTCGAACGGCATGAAGTGTGTAGGCATCAATCCTGCTGCCGACCTCGTGGAAATCGTAGAAATTCCTGAGAAAAAATGGTACATCGGTGCGCAGTTCCATCCAGAATATTCCTCTACAGTGCTTCATCCACACCCCTTGTTTATGTCGTTTATTAAAGCTTGCCTTATATCGTAATAACGTCATAACGAAAAAGAAAAATGGAACAGCTAAAGCATGAGTGTGGTGTGGCGATGATTCGCCTGTTGAAGCCGCTGGATTATTACGAGAAGAAATACGGCACGTGGGCCTATGGTTTTAACAAGCTCTATCTGATGATGGAGAAACAGCATAACCGCGGGCAGGAAGGGGCAGGTATTGCCTCCGTGAGTCTGACGAAGGAGCCAGGAACAGAATATATGTTCCGCGAGAAGGCTGAGGGCAAGGATGCCATCACGGAGATTTTTTCACGTGTAACACAGGAGATGGCTGGTGAACTCTATATGGGTCACCTGCGCTATTCGACGACAGGCAAGAGCGGACTGACATTTGTCCACCCCTTCCTACGGCGTAACAACTGGCGCGCCAAGAATCTCTGTCTGTGCGGCAACTTCAATATGACCAATATCGACGAGGTCTTCCGTTTCCTGACCCAACAGGGCCAGAGTCCGCGCATCTATGGCGATTCTTACATCACGCTCGAACTGATGGGTCACCGCCTGGACCGTGAGGTGGAGCGACTGTTCGCAGAGGCCAAGAAACAAGGATTGCAAGATACCGCCATCACCGACTATATCGACAATCATGTGGAGATGGGCAACGTGTTGAAAAAGACCATGAAACACTACGACGGCGGCTATGTGATGTGTGGTCTGACGGGCTCTGGCGAGATGTTCAGCGTGCGCGACCCTTGGGGCATCCGTCCGGCATTCTACTATCGCGATGACGAAATTATTGCCTTGGCCAGTGAACGACCTGTATTGCAGACCACCTTCGACCTGCAGGCCGAGGACATCTGCGAACTCCAGCCTGGTCAGGCCCTCATCGTCCACAAGAGTGGCAAGATGAAGCTGGAACAGATTATGCCCGCCCAACAATTGGCGGCATGTTCCTTCGAGCGAATCTATTTCAGCCGAGGCTCCGACCGCGACATTTATCAGGAGCGCAAACGTTTGGGCGAGCAGCTTACATCGGCCATCATGCGCGCTATCGACAACGACGTAACCAATACCGTATTTTCATATATCCCCAACACCGCCGAGGTCGCCTACTACGGCATGACCGACGGTTTCCGCCAGCAGGGCTATAACGTCCGTACGGAGAAGGTGGTGTGGAAGGACATCAAGATGCGCACATTCATCGCAGACAATAGTGAACGTAACGACCTCGCAGCCCACGTCTACGACATCAGCTACGGCTCGCTGCGCCCTGACGAGGACAATCTCGTCATCATCGACGATAGCATTGTTCGCGGTACGACATTAAGAGAAAGCATCTTCAAGATTCTCGACCGTCTCCATCCCAAGAAGATTGTGATGGTGTCGAGTTCACCGCAGATTCGCTACCCCGACTATTACGGCATTGACATGCCCCGCCTGGAAGAGTTCTGCGCCTTCCGTGCCACGATGGCACTTATCGAAGAGCGTGGCCTATGGCAATTGGTCAACGACACTTATCTCGCCTGCAAGCGTGAACTGCAGAAACCCAAGGAAGAAATGCAGAACTGCGTCCGTGCCGTCTACGAGCCATTTACGGTCGACGAGATTAATGAAAAGATTGTCGAGATGCTGCGTCCTACGGATATGCAGGCCCCCATCGAACTGGTGTTCCAGAGCATCGAGGGACTTCACAAGGCATGTCCGAACCATCCTGGTGACTGGTACTTCACCGGCCATTATCCCACACCTGGCGGCAATAAATTGGTAAATCAGGCGTTTGTTAATTATGTAGATCAGAAATTAAAATAAGATATGAAGAGAGAAGCAAGATTAATCCTCGATGACGGCACGGTGTTCAGTGGCTGGTCGTTCGGCTATGAGGCCAATACGGTAGGCGAGGTGGTTTTCAATACGGCCATGATGGGCTATCCGGAGAGTCTCACCGACCCCAGCTATGCAGGGCAGATTCTCGTGATGACCTTTCCGCTGGTGGGCAACTACGGCGTACCTGACACTCGCTTAGGCGAGAACGGCCTACCGCTGTTTATGGAAAGTGGTCGCATTCATCCCAAGGCACTCGTCGTCGCCGACTATAGCGAACAGTACTCGCACTGGAACGCCAAAGAATCATTAGCCTCATGGCTGAAACACGAGCAGATTCCTGCCATTACAGGCATCGACACCCGCCGCCTGACGAAAGTTCTCCGCGAGCATGGCGTAATGATGGGAAGAATTGTCATTGACGGTTCAGTATGTCGCTGTGCCACAGCGACGAGCACAACCGAGGACTACGGCTCCGTGAACTGGGTGGAGCAGGTCAGCTGCAAGGAAGTGATTACTTATAGTCCTAAAACTAATCTCTCACCTCTTACCTCTCACCTCTCACCTCTTACCTCTCACCCCTCACCTCTAAAGCGCGTCGTTCTCGTCGATTGCGGCGTAAAAGTGAACATTATCCGTTGTCTCGTCCGTCGCGGCATTGAGGTGGTGCGCGTGCCTTGGGACTATGATTTCAATCAGTTGGAGTTCGATGGGCTGTTCTTGGCAAATGGCCCTGGCGACCCAGAACAATGTAGCAAGACGGTGGAGCACATCCGCACGTTCTTGAACAATGAGACGATACGGCCGTGTATGGGCATCTGTCTCGGCAACCAATTGTTGGCTCGTGCCGCTGGTGCCAAGACCTACAAACTGAAATACGGTCACCGCTCACACAATCAGCCTGTGCAGAAGGTCGGCACTACCCAGTGCTTCATCACCTCGCAGAATCACGGCTATGCGGTAGATGACTCCACCCTGCCCTCAGATTGGGAACCGCTGTTCGTCAACATGAACGATGGATCGAACGAGGGCATTCGCCACAAGACGAACCCGTGGATGTCGGCCCAATTCCACCCCGAAGCCTGCTCAGGTCCCGTAGACACAGAATTCCTCTTCGACGAGTTCACAAAGATGTTAGAATAACAACCACAGATTACACAGATGACACAGATTATTCTTTTTAGGGATTATATTAGATTTCACAGATTCCATGCGGAGTCAAAATCTGAGAAATCAAAATCAATCTGTGGAATAGAAACTGCAACGCGTAGCCAAAATCCGTGTAATCTGTGAAAATTGTGGTTTTAAAAAGAATATGGTTATGGATAAGATAAAGAAAGTTCTATTGTTAGGCTCTGGAGCGTTGAAAATTGGTCAGGCCGGTGAGTTTGACTACAGCGGAGCGCAGGCGTTGAAAGCCTTGAAGGAAGAAGGTATCCATTCGGTGCTCATCAATCCGAATATCGCGACGGTACAGACATCAAAAGATGTGGCTGACACCGTTTATTTCCAACCCGTGACGCCTGAGTTTGTGGAGCGTGTCATAGAAAAAGAACGCCCTGACGGCATTCTTTTGAGTTTCGGTGGTCAGACGGCCCTGAACTGTGGCGTGGAGCTCTACGAGAAAGGCATTTTAGAGAAATATGGCGTCAAAGTCCTCGGCACTCCCGTACAAGCCATCATCGACACGGAAGACCGCGACCTCTTCGTGAAGAAACTTGACGAGATAGATGTAAAAACCATCAAGAGTGAGGCCTGCTCGACTGTAGAG
>Ga0247609_10005598_pt1 | contig 12300 bp, 11 predicted proteins | sample 172DNAGHGlowgp2_FD_193487 | JGI IMG/M metagenome (GOLD analysis project Ga0247609, IMG submission 193487) | Sheep rumen microbial communities from Palmerston North, Manawatu-Wanganui, New Zealand - 1728 DNA GHGlow gp2 | ecosystem: Host-associated > Mammals > Digestive system > Stomach > Rumen ... | reverse complement strand
TGCCGCGACCTTCATGAGTTCGTTCCTTGTCTGGCACAATGCAAGCCTTCCGAAATTGATGATGAGGAGGATTCTCTCTATGTACTCCGAAAGTTCGGCTTTGTCCTCTGGGGCCTGGCTGGATAGTTCCCTGATGTTGGATTTCAGGAACTGGGAGTATTTGAAGTCGTTAATTTTCGGCTTTGACCTGTAGTTGGACATAATCATCCTGCAACCGAGGCCGTGCACGGTCATCACACTACAGTTGTCGTAGCCAGCCAGCTTCTCGGCAATCTCGTCCCTGACCGAGCGGTTGAATGCGAGGAACAGGCACCTCTTCTTTTCTGGAACCAGCCGCATCGACGTTATCAACGTCGCCGTCTTTCCGCTTCCAGCTCTAGCCTTCACCACTGCGTTCCCAGTCCCGTGCAGGACGAAATCGAAAATCTTCCTCTGGTATTCCGACGGCTCGTACCCGAGCAGCTCTTTATATCTTGCTTCGTCGTTTTTCATAGGTTAAGAAAGGGCTCCCGATTGGCGGCCAGGAGCCCTTGCTATTGGTTTTACATCTAGGAACTAGTTGGCCAGTTTGTTAATACACTCGCTCCATTTCATTATGGCATCTTCGAGCGAGATTGGTTTCAATTCGCCGTTTTTGTCTGTGTAATAAACCTTGGCTTTCACACAGCAGTTGTTGGGGTTTTCCTCGTCTTTGTGCTCGTGTTTCTGGGTGGAATCCGATGTGGCGGATGTTGTCTTGATAACCTTGTCTATCGTATCCCTTGCAGCTTCATCTAAGGCTTTGGTCGCCTTGGCAATTTTCTTAACCGTTTCGGCGGTTTTCTTGGCGCTCCTGTACTTTTCTTCAACTTCACGGAGAATCTGGGCGCCCCGTTCCTTGTACTCGTCATACTTCTTCCGCATGGTTTCCTGGAACTCAGAATCGCCGTCGAAGATATCGAGAAGCATGTTGAAAATGTCTACGTCTGGCTCGTCGTCGGCCTGTTTTGGCTCGTCATCGCAAAAATTGAAAGGACACAGGATTTTGTCAAATTGGTTGTCGATGGTGTCGATTTCCACCTTGCGCATCTGGCAGCCAGGGAGACCGAACACGCCGCAGCTGAGGAGCTGGAGTTTGATGATGAGTTTGGTCGATACGTGGCCGTCCCACGTTTCGTGAAGCATGCTCTCGACCTTGGTCTCAGGAATTCCGAGAATTAAACCGAGCTCTTCGTTGGTGAGATTTCCTTTGGCTTTGATGTTCCACATAATTCCACGAACCTGGTTCGTGTACTTCGCATGGTACTTGTCGGAAAGGCTGTCGATATAGTCTTTCAGTTCAGTCAGTTGTTTTGTTTTATTATTATCCATATTATTATATAATTGGTTTGTTTTCAAACTCAGTAAGCGTTGTCAGCTTGACACTATCATCCATCTCGCAGGTGTACGGCAGCTGGATACTTTTCAGGAGGTTCATAATCGAGACCTCGCCCTCGATGCCCTCAAACACCTTCACGCCGTTGCGCTCCACAATGAAAGCGCCAGTCTTGTTGTTCAGGCGCAGGGCTATGTTCATCGAGGTGTCGTTGTCCATCTCAACGAACCTGTTTTTCATTGCTTCGAGGCTGTCGAGACTCGTGTCGTCCTGTTTGGTGGTCGGGTATTTGCGGATATACTTATTGAAAGCCTCGCCGTTTGACTCGGCATGCTTGAACAGCAAATACACGTTAGGGTCCACATCCCTGTAAAGATATGTTCTGCCACCCTTGAATATTATTTTCAACGAACTGTTTCCATAGTTGTCGAAAAACTCGCTGTATACGATATTTGAACTGTCATACCAACAATGGTCTCGCCTGTCAAAGTATTTGTTGTAGGTTATACTCATATGCGGTTATTTAACGGATTTATTTCAATTTTATTACCAATAATATACAACAATTTTTGGTATTTCTGAAAAATTCCTCCATATTACCTGAAATATTGAAACTAACATATGGCAGCGCCAATTTTATCATACGAGTTCAAATCGCTGTTAAACAAAATAAAACAGGAAACTGTCAGGGAGTTTCCAATCCAGGTGATTTCGGTCAACTACCTTATGTATGCCATCCTGAACACAAGGTCGCACGAGGTCACCAGCTGGCTGTCGTCGAACATGATTTCTTCCACTATCGAAGAACTCAGGCAGATAGTCATAAACAAGATGACCGTCGATTCCAGCATGAGCGTGCAGGTTATGCCAGACTCGGTAAAGTTCTCGAAAGAATACGACAATATCGCCGAGAGGGTGTCGAACGACGGCGAGTTCATCGTATCCAGCTCGGCAATGTTCGTCGACATCGTAAGGAACGACAACGACTACAAGAAGTTCTTCGCCAAGAACGGGTTCACGCCAGACATGATAGCCGACGGAATGGCCAGCAAGCAGGGGGGAGGGGATATAGTGAAATTCGAATCCGAAGGAGACGGCCATCCAGAAGAAAAGAAAAAAAAGAAACCCAAGGCCAAGAAACTTACCCAAAAGGAGGTAGAGAACGGTGAGAAACAGTTCAAAAACGGCGTCAGGCTGATACCTGAGGACAACAATATAGTGGAATCCAGTTCGGTGAACATGGTCAGGGAGGCTGGAAACGGCATGTACGGGGAATATGTAGGCCTGGACCAGACGATTGATTCGGTTTTCGACATTCTCGGAAAGTGCGACAAGAACACGGTGGCCATTGTCGGCGACAGGGGTGTCGGCAAGACGTCGCTGCTCAGGAACCTCGCCCAGAGGCTGTATGACCAGAACTGCCCGAAACAGTTCAAGGAGATGTACCTTGTACGCTTTGACGACCATATCTCGTCGGTCATCATCAACGAGATGAACAAGAGTCGCAAATACATATGCTGTATCGAGGACTTTGAAAAAATGTTCCTGGTGAAAGACTATGAGCAACAGAACATGGCGGTCCTCAAGGAACTGATGAACGCAAAGAACGTCTGTACTATATTCACCGCGAACGACACGGCATACGCGAAAAATATCGAATCCAAACCTGAATTTTCCAGGTACATAGAGAAGATAACGCTCGGTGAGTTGTCCGAGGAAGACATGTTCACAGCGGTAAAGAACGGCACCAGGCGCCTGTCGGAATACCATTCGGTGAATGTCGGCGACGACTGTATCAAGACCAGTATAAGGCTGGCAAAAACACATATATCCTCCGAGAAGCTCCCAAGTTCCGCCCTGGACCTGATTGACGCCGCCTGCGCATACACCAGAATACACCAGCAGGAGCCTGACGAAATTACGGACATGAGGCGCGAACTGAATGACATCGCGCTCAAGAAGTCCAGGATTTCCAACAGTTCGGATGCTGAGGCGTTCGACGAGAAGGACAGACTCATCAGGGAGGAAATCGAACTGAAACGGAAACTCACGGCCCTTGAAAACAAGCACGACGAGGAGTTTGTAAACCTGACAGAGGGTGACATAAGGCAAGCTCTTTCAGTGAAGACCAATATCCCAATGAGCGAGCTTGACACTGATGAGAAAACCAAGCTTAAATCATTAAAATACAATTTGATGTCTGTCGTTATTGGCCAGGACGACACCGTCGAGGCTGTATGCAGGGCTGTAAAAAGGCAGAGGGTCGGGCTGTCAAACCCAGACAAGCCCTGTGTGATGATGTTCGTCGGCACGACTGGCACTGGCAAGTCGTTCATGGCGAAAAGGCTGGCATATGAGATGTTCGGTGATGAAAAGAACATGGTACGGCTGGATATGTCCGAGTATTCAGACAAGACCAGTGTCACCAAACTTTACGGAAGCGCCCCTGGGTATGTCGGGTACGAGGAGGGCGGCATACTCACCGAGGCCATCAAGAAAAACAACCGATGTGTGCTGCTTCTCGACGAGATTGAAAAAGCGAACGACGAGGTGTTCAACGTGTTTCTCCAGGTGTTCGACGACGGACGGCTTACAGACAACAAGGGTAATATAGTTGATTTCAAGAATGTTATCATCATCATGACATCCAATGTAGGCGCAAGGGATGTCACCGAAAAGGTCAGCAAGATTGGGTTCGGCCACCATGACGAGGAAGCTGATGACAAGGAGATTATACTGAAATCAATCAAAAAACAGTTCAAGCCAGAATTCATAAACCGTATCGACAATATCTGCTACTTCAACAAACTATCCGACAACAGTCTGAAGCAGATTGTGAAGAACGAGGTGAAGAAAGTCAGGAAGAAGGTGCAGAACATAGGCTACGACCTGGCGGACGACATACTCGACGGCCAGCTTATCGAGAACATATTCGTGAAAATCAAGGAAGAGGCTGAATACGGCGCAAGACCGATACTCAGGGAGATACAGTTCCAGCTTGAGGACAGACTGACAGACTATATCATTGACAACTCGGTCGAAAAGGGGTTTGTTTTTACGTATGAGAATATAAAACAGTGAACTATTTATTTCATATAAAAACACAAAATATGAATAAAGTCGTAAAAATAACAGAAACCGACCTGAACAGACTTGTAAAGGAAAGTTTGACTGAATACGTCAGGACAAAAGTTTCAAGACAGCTGGAAAAAGAATGTGTCGAAGCTCTCCTTGAATGCACGACGGTTGCTATACTGGAAAGTTTCTTCGGCGACTATGTCAGGTCTATAAACGAAAACTGCACATACACACTGAACGAGGCCAAACTCAATGAAGCCAAACAGAGAAAGATTATCAACGAGGTATACGCGATATATGAGAAATCATTTATTGACGAATGCAGAAGGCAGTTTGGAGAGATGATGACCGAGGGCGAAGTGAACGAAATCCTGCCACTGGTCGCTGGCGCGGCTGGCTTGGTCGGGAAGAAGCTGTTGGGCGGTCTGGCAAAGAAAGCCGTCGGAGGCATAGCCAACAGGCTCGGAAAAGGGGCTATCGGAAATGGTATCAAGAACGTCGTCGGCGGTCTCGGAAAGAACCTGCTCAACGGGGGTCTCGCACAAATGGCTTCTGGGGCTGGCGCGGCTGGCGGAGGAAACTTGATGAACCTCCTCAAAAACGGCGGCGGAAACTTGGCGAACATACTAGGCAGCAACCCAGGCATTCTCAATTCATTACTCGGTGGTGGAAACGGGAACGCTGGCGGAAATAACGGCGGAAACGGGAACGCTGGCGGAAATAACGGCGGAAACCTTATGTCAATGCTCATGAACCTGATTAACGGAGGAAACGGTGGCGGGATGGCCAGCAGCCTGGCCAATATGTTCGGTGGTTCCAACTCGAAATCGTCATCGACGGCCAATGGCGGAAACATGTCAGCCCAAGGCGGCGGAAACGCGAACGCTGGCGGAAACAGCGCTGGCGGAAACCAGGCGCAACAGCCACAGCAAAATAACAACGCAAGCAACCCTGCGGCCCAGGGCGGTGGAAACGCGAATGCTGGAGGAACCGACACCAATGCTGCGGCTGGGACTGCCCCACAGGAAAACAAAAACAAATTGGTAAGGTAATGGGCAAGATAATTTGCATAACGGAACAACAGGAACAGGAACTCTTGGAGAAATATCTCCAGGAGTCCCTTATTGTTAATTCAGCCCAAGTGAACGATATCAAAAACTACCTGAACGCAAGGTTCAGGCAGACCGTCAACGACGACGATATCGGCACCGACGGTTTGCCTATGAAAACTCTGTATATAACGTATTATAACGAGCAGGGCCAACCCAAAATGAACCTGAAAAAGAACGAGCTCCTGGATGTTCTGAATGACAAATTTAGACGCTTTGTCAAGGACGATGCTTCCCGCCTGGCCTACTTCAACAAGATTATCGACGACTGGCTGTCTGGTTCAATCAAGTCGACTGGCCAGCTAAGTGTAAACTCGATAAGCGACATTGACGTTGACAAATTCAGGAATTACAAACAGGAGAAAAAGTCGGACGACAAAGAGGAAAAGAAAACCGACGGCCAAAAGGATAAAAAGAAAGACGGGGGCAAATAACTCCCGTTTTTCATAGCCATATTTTGAAGTTTTCTATTATCATTGGATTCCATATTATGAATGTGTGGCATTCCTCGTTCACACGGAACGGTCTGTTGTATAAACACTTCACTATTTTTTTCGACATTTCGTTGTCGGCTGAGTGGTACAGAAACACGCCGTTGTGTTTTTTTATTGTGTCAAACACAAGATGCACAATTTCATTTGCTTCAGGGTCAATGCACAGGCTGTCTGGCCCGAACTCATCCTTTGAGCCGTTTATATCGTCGTAGTACGATTTCAATATCGGACAGGAGCCAGTCAGGTGGAATTCAGTGTCGTATATCTCACCGAATTTCTCGTGCATAAACTCTTCGGTGGAATAGTTCAATATCACATGCCTGTCGTCGAAGTCGTGCCATGTCAGGGACGTTTCCGAACTGTGTTGCGACACCTGGACGGTTAAGTCTGGACGGATAACGAAAAATACCTGGCCTCCAAGTTTCTCGATAGCCTCCCGCTCGTTCGGGAAGCGTATGTCGTCCACGACCACAAGGTCACTGTCACTGTTCTGGATATTTTCCACCAATTTGTTGACATGCCACATTGGGTTGTGTTTTCGGATTATATCCGTGCCAACCATCTGCAACAGTTCCCTGACAGTCGTCCTTTTGTCGATAGTGCTGAACGCTTGTTTGATGGTGTCATACCAAGCGAAAGGTAGCATATTGTCGGGGACGCCAACCTCGTCATACACACGTTCGATTGCCATATCATCCCACCATCTTGGGACATTGGTAATCGGAAGAGCTTTGTATATTGGAGTGCGTTTATCCTTCAAGCTGTTGAGAGTTTTTAAATCGCACGCCAAGAAATCACACACCAGCTTCTTTAATGCGCTGGCAACAGTCACTATCTCACCCCCCCTGCTTTCCTCAAGATACTTGCATATGCTTGTCTTTCCTGAACGCTGCCTTCCAGCGAACCCGATTATAATCTTGTTGCCCATAGTACTAACTGTTATCGGATGGATAGCGTATCCATATCATCGTTTTTGGTTTCGTCGGATTCTGTTTCCGACTTTTTCTTCTTTTTCGAAACATACTCCTTGTTGGTGTCTGTTTCTTTGATTTTGAACCGTTCGTCGTCGAACTCGTCAAGTATCTGGTCGATGGTCTTGGTTTCCTTCCTGTATCTCTTGGAACTTTTGTCTGGGAGATGGCGCGGCCATTCAAGCTTGACCTCCCTGTCCCTGACTATCTTGGTTATATGGGCGGCTGCAAGAACCTCGTCTGAAAACGAATAACCGTATTTCTTTATGAGCTTGAAGATGTTCGACCTGTCCTTGTCGAATACCTCCCTGACCGTCTTCCCTTTCTGGCGGCCTTGTTGCAACACAGTGTCAAAGTTGTATATCTCCATAACGTTATGTATTAGTAATGCAAATATACAACAAAATAATGAGAAAATGAAATTTTTTAAATAAAAATATCACACTTCTTGTGGAAGTGTGATATTTAGTAATACGACTCTGGCTAATACGCGAGTGGGTCTGGATTTTTGCCCACGCTGTTAGGCCAGGGTCTTTCTTTATTTATGCCACTTTTTTCATCTTAAGTATATTGCACAGCAGTCTGTCGCAATAGTCTTTGTCGACCACCAGTATTTCGTCATTGGAGTCTGAGCTGTCGTACATGAAATCTGTTAGTACAGTTTCCATGATGCCCTTGATGCCTCGCGCCCCAGTGCCTGTTAACATTGCGGCATCCGCGATTGAATCTATCGCCGCGTCGGTGAACGTCAAAGTCTTTCCATCAAGGTATGCCAGCTTCTGGTATTGTTTCATGATGGAGTTCTTTGGCTCTTTGATGATACGGACAAGGTCGTCCTTTTCGAGCGGGTCGGTGTGCGCTATAACAGGGAAGCGCCCGATAAGCTCTGGAATTAACCCGTATTTCTTCAGGTCTGACGGTGTGATACTGTCCAGGATGCTTTCACTGATATCGGTTTGTTCCGTTCTGGAGCCGAAACCAATGTGAGACGCGGGCTTCAACCGTTTTGTTATGATATCCTCGATACCGACGAACGCACCCATTCCGATAAAGAGAATATTGGACGTATCTATGTCGATTGTCTGCTGTTGCGGGTGTTTTCTTCCGCCGTTCGGCATGACACCAACAATGTTACCCTCGACGATTTTGAGGAGGCCCTGTTGCACGCCCTCGCCGCTGACGTCGCGGGTGATGGAAACGTTCTCGCCTTTGATACCGAGTTTGTCAATCTCGTCAAGGCACACGATTCCGACCTGGGCCCGTTCGACATCTCCGTCGGCGGCGTTGAGGAGGCCAGTAAGTATGTTTTCAACATCCTCTCCGACGTAACCGCTTTCAGTGAGTTTGGTGCAGTCGTGGATGTGGCATGGAACACCTAGCATCTTGGCAATGTTCTGTATCAGGAATGTTTTGCCAGTTCCAGTGTTTCCGAGAAGTATGACGTTCGATTTGTCAATCTCGACGTCCTCAAATTCTCCGTCGTTGCCAATTTTGAAAATGTTGGAGAATATACGTTTGTAGTGGTTGCACACAGCCACGGCCAATTTCTTCTTAGCCTCCTGCTGGCCTATGACCCTCTCGTCAAGGTACGCGGTTATCTCTTTCGGAGTAGGTATTTTTCCGTTAGGGATGAGTTTTCTGATGTCAATGTTTTGGTTAGTTTCGTCTTTGTACATTTTGTTTCACTTGAATTCATTTAATGTTATTCTCATATTCAAGCACTGGAATAACGGATTTACTGTCGTTTTATTACAACACAAACAATTTTTTTTATATTTATAATAAATAACACACCAACATTTATCTAAATGAAACGCATAATCAGGTTAAATGAAAGCGACATTAAAAACATTGTCAGAAGTGTATGTATTGAAACAGTCGACCGCGACGGCCACCTGATTTTCAACGACCCAGTATTAGCTAACGACGAAGACGATGAAGTCTATAAAAATACACATTCATTTGATGGCACAGAATTATACAACTACAGTCTGGTTGATAAATTTGCTGATACAATAACAAACCTTGACAGTAATAGTGCCAGGTTTGTGGCATATGAGTTGTACAGAGATGCAGATGAGAATATGGAGAATGTCATGCTGGGCATCATAGAACGTATGGACCCGACCCCAAATAGATATAGATAAAGTAATATTGAAATGACCGTAAACGAGGTAAATAAAAAAGACATACAATTGGATGTATATAAGCCGAAGAACAAGCTTAATCCGAAATTTTTCAAGGATGACGGTATCCTGAAATCGGATGTCAGGCTTGCCCTTCTGGACATAACTGACGATTTCATAAAGACTTTGAAAGTGAATTGGGTCAAGCCGAAGCACATATACATCATAGGCTCGGTTGTGAACTTCAACTGGAACAGGTCGTCCGATATCGACATCAATATAATGTACGACTTCAAAAAAGTCTACAAGAAAGAGGATTTCGTTGAGGACTATTTCTACTCGAAAAGAAACGACTGGAACAAAAAGCACGAGCATATCAGAGTGAAGGGATACCCAGTAGAGTTCACCATAGTCGACATCAACAAACAGGGTGAAGCCAGCGGCGTGTACGACCTCGAGAAAAACAAATGGGTCAAGGAACCCAAGGATATGAACGATTCGGCACTCAACAAACCGTATATCAAGCGTTACTGTGCTAAGCAGATGACCAAAATAGACGAGATTTGCGGTAAAATTGACAAGGAGACTGACAGGAAGAAAATCGAGACCCTGGCCAACAAACTGGCCGCAATCGAGCAAGAAATTATCGACGTGAGGAAAGCTGGATTGAAAACGAAAGAGAAGGAGATGTCCACTGGCAACATCATCGCCAAGGTTATCAAACACGCTGGCTATATCGAGAAAATCAGGAAGTATGTAGCCAAGGCATATGACAAACAGGTTTCCGTGGCTGAGTCAAAGAAAGTTATCTGTATCAGCGAGGACCAGGCGAGGGAGATTGATAAGAGGGCTGGAAACAACATACTATATATCGCTGTAGTCCTGGACGAGGAATCCAAACACAGGCTGATGGAAGCTGTGAAAAAACACCTTGTGGATGGTCTGATTCCAAATTGGAACGATTTCAAGATAATATGCCATCACCACACGATAGCGTTCAAGAACAACTTGACTGACGACCTTGTCGAGTGGGCCAACCAACACAACGGGGATGAGTTTGAAATGACCACGAATGCTCTCGGTGTGTCCGACAAGGCTCTAGCCGTCGAGGTGGAAACAGACCTGCCGTGCGCCAACAAGATTAAACACATAACCGTGATGACAAACCCAGAGGCCAACGGTAAACCAGTCGATTCAAACTACATAACAGACTGGACACCATTTGAAAAGATACCACTGAAAGGACGCTTGGAGATATTCTACAGATAACTCTGTGATAGAGTGAAAGTACATTTTCAATTTGTCCACTATTTATAATTAATAATGAATAATAAGCTTATATAAAACGATATGGCAAAAGATTTCAAAACTGAGCTCAAGAATATGGAACGCCTTATCAACTACGGTATGAACGAATCTAAAAAGTCTACCGACGATAAGGGGATTATCGAATACAGCCAGCTCGGAGCGGACGGAAACACATATGGTATTCTCAGGGAGGGAACCAAGTACTATGTGAAAGTCGCCCCTAAGAAGAACACTGAAATTCTTGCTGAAGACTATGACTATGTCGGCGGCTTCAACAACCGCAAGTCATATGATTCATACACAAAGGCTTCACAGGCCCTGAATTTCCAGTTGATGTCTGTGAACGAGGCTGCTGGTTCAAAGAAGCCTGTCAAGTCACAGTATGTTATCAATGAATCAGCCGAATGGCAGAACGCACAGACCAAGGAAGCCCGCCAGGAACTCAACCGCTTCTATGAACTATGCAACAACGTGGACAACCTCCTAAATGAGAATGTACATTACATAAAAGAGAGTAGCGGCGACCCGTTCACCGACAGCCCTTCAAAGAAAGACGGCGGTGGGCACAAGGGTAATGTCGGAAGCCAGCAGAAACTCGGAATTACCGACAAGACATATGTGCATGGCGGCAAGAACGTAAACCCAGACAGCGTGTACCAGAAGAACGGTGTCAAGGGAACCAGCCCGAGCGGTAAGTACGAAGCAGCCTGCGGCGACCACGATATCGACGAGGACGGCGGCAACCCATACCAGAACAAAGCCAAGAAGGGTATGAACGAATCGGAAGTTCTCGCATGGCGTGACGACCGTGCGTTCGTGCACAAATCAAGCGACAGCGAGCTTGACAGAAGCCACGGAACCGAAATCGGCGACACTGCGCCTTATGACAATAAAATCAACGAGGAAGAGAACGACTGGGGCAGTGAGGGACTTCCTGGAAAACCAGGTATCGGAAACCCGAAAGACTACAAGGAGCCTTTCACAAACAACACCAAGCAGCCAGTGAGCGAGGAATATGTTTTCGAGGTTGAGATGGATGACTTCGGCGGTGCCGACGAAACTGTCGACGTGCAGCAGGGCAGCGGAATGCAGGAACCTGTGATGGAAGGCACTGTGCTCGACGACTTCGGCAAACACCCAGCCTACCAGAAGAAGGTCATGTCGCTTCCGCAGAACGCCGACTCCTCAAAGTGGGGCCGCGACTGGAACGACGACTCGACCAAGGGCGAGAAGCCTTACGGTATACAAATTGGCAGCAGCGCCCCGTTTGACGACGCTGTCGACGCAATTACCAATGCCATCGTCAGCGAGCTTGGTAAAAAAAAAGACTGAATGAAGCCACGTACCTAAACTTAGGTAATAACGGAGCTCCAGCGTCTGGCATGCCTATGGGCGGCCCAGCTGCTGGAGCTCCCGCCGCTCAAGACCCCATGGCTGGCGGAATGCCAGGGACCGACCCTATGGCGGGTGCGGCCCCAGCGCCAGGCGGCGGCCCGATGGTCGGGGGAATGCCAGGCACCCCAATGGCGGGCGGAGACCCGAACATGATGGGCGGCGGAATGGGTACAGACCCGATGGCAGGGGGCGACCCGAACGCGATGGGCGGGGGCTTTGGCTCTAACGGGAATGGTTTCGACATGGGTATCGGAATGACACCTGAGGAAGACCCGAAGAAATATATCGAGGGTGCTGCCGCAAAAATCGCCAGTGAGCTCAGGAAATACCAGCAGGGACTCCCCAAGCCAGACATGGAGCTGAACAAGACTGCCGTGAACACAATAGCCGCCGCGACCAAGACTGGGCTCCAGCCGAACCAAATGGACGAGCTTATGTCCAGTTATGCCGACGCCATGAGGCGCG
>Ga0247609_10005597_pt1 | contig 12300 bp, 8 predicted proteins | sample 172DNAGHGlowgp2_FD_193487 | JGI IMG/M metagenome (GOLD analysis project Ga0247609, IMG submission 193487) | Sheep rumen microbial communities from Palmerston North, Manawatu-Wanganui, New Zealand - 1728 DNA GHGlow gp2 | ecosystem: Host-associated > Mammals > Digestive system > Stomach > Rumen ... | reverse complement strand
TCCGGAAACGGCTCCCATCATGAATCCATGGAACATATTGCCGCCTTGTATGCCTTCCAGCCAGCCTTGAGAGAAGGTATGCTTAAACAAGCTTTCGAGGAATGTCCCTTCGCCAGCCCCGTACATCAGGAAACCACTGACAGCACCCCAGAACGCACCTGTTAGCGTGTTTCTGGTAACTTGTCCGATATTAGAGCCGTTAAGCAACGAGGCTGTAAGCGCCCCGGCAGCACCGCCAGCAGCACCGCCAGCAGTACAGGCGACTAAAGCTGCAAGAGATCCGAACGCCTTTATTCCAGATACAGCATTATATGTGACAATAGAAACAGCAATAGCCACAACTGAGGAAAGCAATGCCTTCCAGTTGTCACCAAGCCAGCTATATCCCGAAGGGTCAATCAGTGTTAACGGGTTATTCAGGCAATAGACATAGCGGTTCAGCCCCTGGGTAAAGTCTGGAGCTTGTACGAATGGATCCGGGGAGAGGAAACGTCCAAGAACGGGGTCATACATTCGTCCATCCATATTCACCATCTCAAAGAGGTCAAGATGCTCATGGCCGCCAAAGCCGCGCTCTTGCCAGGCGTTGGCACCAGAGATGGCATCATAATATTCCCATGTGGCTGGGTTGCGTCGTCGGCCCCACGCATCGTAACTGAGTTCCTGGGTAAGGTCACCCTGTTCATCAGAATAGGCCTGAATGGAGCCAAGATGGTCGTGGTGAAGGTAACGGACGGTAGCCACATTGCCTGACATCTCATGGATAGCGATGGACTTGCCTGCCGCAAAGATGTAGCAGAGCTTACGGGTGACACCACCAGAGTACGACTCCTCATACAGCTGTCCTACATAGTATTTCGTCATCGTATTCTGCCCATTCACCTGTACGGCCTTCACCCGTCTTCCGAATGGTCCATAGGTCAGAGTGAGTGTCTTACCTCCTTGACGGACATAGTCTATCTTATGGAAGGAGGTATAATGTATGCTATCCCAGGGCGTAGGCTCGTAGCCGTCAGCCTCGTATGACAAAAGCTTGTTGGTACCATCCTGATAGATGAAGTTAGAGCCGACACCCGTCTTCGACAAGATGTTGCCGGCAGCATCGTAGGCAACCTCCTGCATCAGCTGTCCGTTCTTCCTGACCTGAATCAGGCGATCGAGAGTGTCATACTCAAAAGTCTCTGTAAGGTTCTTGGCATTGTCTTTCCTCTGCGTCAGGTTTCCTATAAGGTTATACTGGTATGTCCAGTTCTGGATGCCAGGCGTGGATATGCCTGTCAGATAGCCCGTAGCGGCATTGTAGGTAGTGGTTGTTACCAGTCCGTTACCAAGAGTTTCCTGTGTCGCGTTTCCTCGGGCATCCTGCTGTGTCAATTGCCAATAAACGGCATTGGTTGAGGCGTTCCTCACAGATGTCAGTATGCCGTTCTGCGCATATCCATGCTTGACCGTCAGTCCTGACGGATAGGTGATGACATCCACCTTGTTCTTGGCGTTGTAGGTGGTCTGAGTCGTGAATGTCTTGTTGTCTGTGACATCTGTCTGCCGGGTCGTCCTTCCATAGGCGTCATACTGGTAGCTTACAGAATTTCCGTTTGAAGAGCTGACGCTTGTCGGCAGTCCCTTGTAGAGGGTATCGTAGACTGTACTGACAGTTACATCGGGACGTATTTCAGAAATGACACGACCTAACGGATCATACATATAGGTCGTTGTTCCCTTGCTGTCCGTCTGTGAGGTCAGTTCGCCATAGGCATTGTAAGTGGAACTGACAAGCCCCAAGTCCGGGTCGTCAAGCCGGGTCCGATTGCCCATGAGGTCGTACGCCATGCTGACGGTTGTACGGGGGCCTGTCACGAGTGTACAACGTCCGTTCAGGTCATATTCATAGTCAATGGTGCCACCCTCATGATCGGTGCTTTGGACAAGGTTACCGTACTGGTCGGTCTCACGGGCAACCTGATGTCCGAGGGCATCGGTGATGGTCGTAACATAGCCATTATAGTCGTAAGTAGTAACCGCTTCAGCAGGATTGGTCTGACGAAGAATTCTCCCGGCTGCGTCATATTCGTTTTGGGTCCATTGTATGGTACTGCCGGGGAAATAGGGGGCTGACGTCTTTTCCACCTGCCCCTTATCGTTGTAAACGACATCAACACAGATTGTACTTCCAAATGCATTTTCTGTCACCACCCTCAGGCTGCGCCCCAGACAGTCGAAGTATTCTTTCTTATCTGGGCTTCCGGTGGTCTGGGTCTCTACGTAGTAAAGTGCATTTGCCGGAGCATCGGACTGCCCTGTGCTCCAATCCATCGTGGTTGTCGTCTGTGACACAGGAGTGGAGGCCTGCGTCTGACGTCCGAAACTGTCGTAGGCATATAATGTCGTTACATGATTGGCATCTTCCGACTCCATGAGCAGCCCCAGGTCTTCGTTGACGGTGTTGACCGTGGTGTGATTCATACTGTTTGTACAGCTTATGATATACCTTCCTTTTGAATCATAGGATGTCTGGTCGATTCTGCCGATATTGGTAGAGTTTGGGGTTATTGTGCTTTGGGTGATATTGCCAAAGACATCCCGCTGATATATTTTTGCATAGCCCAGTGCTTGGTTATAAGGTTCTACCGTTTCACCCATCAACAGCCCTGTCTGAGGATGGTAAGCAAACCGGGAACGACGGGTCTCTGTACCTGAAGGTCCGGTCTTTGTCACCGTAGAAGAAGTAAGCCGCCCTAGAAACCAGTTATTCGTGTCGTTAGTGTATGTGTTAGATGTGGTTGTGGTTATATCGCCAACAACAGACACCGTTTGCGTTACATTCCCATAACCGTCATAGCTATAGGTGGTCGTAGTCTCTGAAATGAGATTTCCTGACGTATATTCGTACGTCCTCTCACTCGTAGAAATAGGATGAAATGAAAATATCGATGATGATGAAAGCAGATTATTGTATTCAGTATCTATCTCTGAAACCACGCGGCTGCCAATTTTTGTCTGGGAATGTACCGGACCTGCAATATACTTGTTCTCGTCAACAGCATATTCTGTTGTTTTCGTCACATTGTTTGTTTCATTCTTAACGACAACTTTTTCAAATCCGAGTACACCCCGCCCCCTACGATGAATGAGTGCGTTCTCGTACTTATAAGTTGTGGTGTTCTGCCCTCCTACTCCATTAGGAGTCTTCACTTGGTACACAAGAGGCCATGAAGTCGCAAAGGAAGAGAGAGGGTAGTCAAAAGTGTTTCCTCTGGTATGGACACTGTCATTACTCATGTATTTATAGGTAATTTCCGTAGAATTACCCATGCCGTCGGTGATTCCAGAGAGTAGGAGATGGTTGGAGGAGGGTAGCAAGTATAGTTGGTATCCAGTCCAGGTAGGATTACCAATCCAATTGGCCGTACAGAGCATGTCGCTCTTGCCGTCACCGTTGAAGTCTCCAATATAAATATTCCATTTGTCTAAAGGATATATCGTCTCGCTGCCAGAAGAGGGGGTAAAATGGCGTCCTGTGCCGTCATTCAGCCAAACAACCGGCCTTGTCATTCCCCCAGAGGTATTCGTCTTATCAATGCCTATGCAGTCGTCAAAGCCATCGCCATTAGCATCTGTCACAAAAAAGTGCTTGTTTCTGACATCTTCCATATTGTCAAAATGTCTGTCATTGTAAACACCTATACCGTTAGAGGAAAAAAGCCACCAGTTACTCCACTGCAGGTTGTTCCAAGATGTTTCAAGAATATCCGTTTTACCGTCACTGTTGAAATCACCGAAGTGTTTTTGGTATCTCTTAGAAGGACTGACAGAATCAAAACCAGAGAAGGTTCCTGTCCCACTACTATACATAATATAAGCACCATTGTCATTGGAGTTATAAATATCGGTAAGACCGTCACCGTTGAAATCGCCGAGTTCCACTTCATCCCATGTCAAAGGACTAGTGTCTGTATGCGTGACAAGCAAAGGCATTACATAATTATTGCCTGTTGACGAACAAACCGTCTTGCATGTTACTGCATTCGGATAATAGACAAAAAGGTCTGCCACACCGTCACCATTCGTCTCTATAGTACGAATAGAATACCTTGAAAGATCGAAATATGCCACACTTTCTGTCTGGAAACCACTCCCCGTTGAACATAGCAGATAGGTATTATATAAGCCACTATTATTTCTGAGGACTGCTATATCGTCTAATCCATCACCATTAAAGTCGCCACTCACTGCTTCGAGAACCTCTCCCGCCCCAAAACTGCCTGATGCCTGATATTGAAAATTATTACCAGTACTGAAGAAAAGCCGCCAGCCACCCCACCCCGAATTAGCATTTTCAGGGGTGGCCACAAAGTCAGCTTTCCCGTCTCCATTAAAGTCACCAATAGTCAGCCTGGCCTTGTTGACAAGTGAGGTCTGGTCATAGGCAACCCTTCGGAATTTCAAATTTTCGGCGGTATCCCATTGGAAGGTCGTAGGCTTGAGTGCCGTATTGTCAGCAGCATATTCCGTAATCTGGGCCAACAGCTTCTTATGACTGGTTAAATTGTAAGTAAAGTCAAACCACCTCATCAGCGTGTCGCCGGAATAGAGACTTATCCGTTGGATACACTTACTGCGTCTAACCTTTGTCCCATAAACATAGGTGCGAGCAGAGTCTGGGGTGAACTCATAATTGAAACGTATGGAAGCATAGGGTTGAAGTTGAGCTACAACATTACCAGTATAGTCAATGCGCAACGGGTAAATCTCATGGTAGTCGTTGTCACCAGTATAGCTTACGGTAAAATAATTGCCACTTGTGTCCTGAACTCTTGTAAGCATCCAGAACAGGCTCTTTTTACTGGTTGACGTATCAATAATCCTTGTGTTGGGTAAGTACAGACATTTCAGCCCTTCCTTTGTTCTCACAGTGAAGGAGTCGGGATCATCATACGCTCCATAGGCAAAGATTTCCGAGAAATTGTCGTTTTCGGTGTAGAACCGATGAACGTCATCGTCTAACGATGCCAATATCAGCCTTGAACCGTCAAGAACATATTTGTCGCTTGATGTGTAGTTTACATAGCCAACTGAGCCATCGTTGAATTGATTGCGCGGTGCCCTATTGATAATGGATAGACCTTTTAAATCGAAACCGTAACCTATGAGTCCCGTTTTCGTGGAACTATTATACTGCACGGACAGTTTCGGTGTCATACCGCCAGTTCCTGGCAGAGCCGGTATCGGGATTTCATAGTTCGCTTGTCCCATGGGGGTGACCATGAATTCGTCCTCAATCTTACCGACAGGTTCGACTGTGGATAATGCATATACGGGGTGTGCCAAAAAAGTAAGCACCATAGTCGCTAATACTGACTTTAATACTTTAACCATGCAAAATTACAATTTACGTTTCACTTATGCAAATAAATTGCTGATTTCCTTATTTGGCCTGCCACTTTTTCTTGCGCCTAATAACATTCCCACATTCATCATAGCTAAACGTCACGTTACATATACGTCTCTCATAGAGGCTCAGTTTTCCTCCCAGAGCAACTTGAAACCCTCCCGTAATGATAATTCCGTCAGGCGATGATGCTACAAGATGGCCTCCCGATGACACGCAGACATCGCTGATGGATAACACGGAACGCCCTTGAACATAGACACTGTCTGTTACCGTATTGTTTGTGTAAGTATCCACACTGTCATTGGGAAGAGCAGCCTTTACATAGCTTACCGGACAGCCAAGTAATAAGAGAAAAAGAAAGAGACTAAATGTATGTAATTTCATAACACCCTTTCTATCGTGTAATTATCATTTTCTTCGTATCGACCTCCTTACCATTCACCATCAGCGTATAGAGGAACAATCCTTCGCCGAGTTCCCAGCCATTCACATTGACACTGGTTGCTCCCGATGAAATCGGAAGTTTACGTAGCATTTTGCCTGTCATGTCAAATATACAGATAAAAGCATCCTGAACATCATCGGCAAGCGAGAAGCGAATTATGGTCTGCTCCTTAAAAGGATTTGGAATATTCTGATAAAGCACATTAGTTGCTTCAGCTAATCTATCAGTTCCTTCATTAATAAAAGCTGAACGAGTCATCTTAGAGCCACTACCCTTTACTTCATCTAATTCCTGTTTCAATTCCTGTATGCTGTGGATAAGTATGGGAACAAGTTCGGTATAATTGACAGTAAGGTATCCGTCCTGTCCTTCACAAACCAAATCAGGATATATCTTCTGCAAATCTTCTACCGACAAACCATAGTGGCGGCGGTTAGCTGCAGCCAATTTCCTGTCAGAAATCTTGCTCTCTGCATCACCTTTCTTTCTCGAATTGTATATAGTAGGACTATCCAAATTGTATGATATAACATTCAACCCCTGAAGATTCTCAAGTGCCGATTCGCCCCTATTCCCCTTAAAACTAAGAGACCTTACATTGCTAATTAACCGATTGTCCAAAAGATTGTACAAGCCGTTTGTAACCGTTATGTCACCATCAACATAAGTGTTTCCGAAAAAATAGCCGGCATAGGAACCCGACGGGAAAGTGCCGTAAGGACCTCCTTCGTCTGTACCATATATTCCAGCCCCTGTCTCACTTAAGTGAACCGTTCCGAAAACGCCTATATTGTAGTTGCTATAAATTCCATAACCTTCGCCCCAAACGCCGATGGCCATACTGCTATTTTGAGTGGTGTTTACATTACTCGCTTCTCCAGAAACACCTACTGCCGTAGAAGAGGCACTTGACGTGTAGCCTTGCGATTCTACACCTACTGAGAAATTCCCATAGTCGAACGTAGAATAGCCTAAATCACCCACACACAGAGAACTTTTGTTGTTCTGAGTTGTCCTTTGTATTGCAACTTTTCCCGTGCTTTCCACTTTCAGTTGTGCAGAAATTGATATTGATACCGCTATGAGCATCATGAAACATAGTTTCTTCTTCATGCTTTACTAAATGATAGTTACATTTGACATACAATTAAGTTGGAAGTATCCGAATGAAACTTCCAACATGAGAGATATTGTTTTCAGAGAGATATATACCCGTAATAATAATAGGTGTCGGTCTCGAAGCGCAGTTCAAAACTGCCAGAAAGTGTTCCGGGCAATACAACCTGGGTGGTGCCGACAGGTACAAACACGGAATAGGCGACATCGCCATCCTCGTCATAGAGGATGAGAGTGTAATTACATGGCGTGGCGGACATAGTCAACACATTTCCATCTTGATCAATGTACCACAGTTGACTGGGATTTTTAGTACTTCCCCCTTGGGTGGAGCCAATTGGATGATGAATTAACGGAACGCCTTTTCCTGCTAAAGCAACAGCACTGAAGCAAAAGAGCATAGAGATGCAAATGAGAATTTGTTTCATAGTTTTACTTTTTGTTTGACATTAGTAACGATGCAAAGATACGGCAAAGGGCAATACCAAACAAAAAATATCAACTTAAATGATTTAACTTAATTGGTTTAAGTAATCTTATGGAGAGGGTAAAAGAAAGAAAAGCACCGATGAAATCGTACATTTTTACATTAGGACAGAGAAATGATATATTCATCCAAGTCGTCTGCACGCCCTTCTTTTTGGAATATTTTTTTATAGATACCCCTCCGAATCTGAGTGATATAGGAAGGTGAGCATTTCTTCATTTTAGCAATATTTGCTGGTGTGAACTGTAATCTGATTAGCACACATACGTCGTACTCGAAATCATTCAGGTTATTACCAAGGGTGTCGTAAAATGAAGGTATTTCATGGTTGATTAGCATTTTCATTTCCCTCCAGTCTTCAAAGGTTGGTAATTGGTAAGGATCTTGCCCAAGATATTTTTGCAAACGAAGGGTAACAGGAGCATGCCGGAGACGTTCATTGATAGCATACCCTTGCAGCGTATGTATCTTATGCCGGTATTGTTCGGCAACTTGTTGTAAGGCTTTTATTTCCTGCTCCTTTTTGTCAAGCAAACCTTGAGACACTGAACACTCCGACCTCAAGGCCAATAAATCCGCTTGTGCCTGAACCAGTTTTTCCATTTCTGCTTGGTATTTGCTTTGAATAAGCCTCTGAGCGTTCTGATGCCGTAAGTAGACTATGATTAATAATAGAACAAGGATAATACTAAGCGAGGCAATGAGTATAAGTATGTAACGTAATCCATCGGCCTCTCGACTCATTTGGGTTGCCTTCAGTTCACTACGAGTGTATTTATATATTGCTTGAATCTGAAGAGTTTTCTGCATTTCAACTTCATTGTGTGCTATATTACAAATACTATCCCTAAGATTACTGTATTTTACAAGAGAGTCCACATTTATGTATTTAGCATAGAATCTCTGGAGGCCGTCAAGTGCAGCAATTTTCAAATCATATCCATCAGCTATCCTAAGCAACTTACGAAGATAATATTCTGCCTTATCTTTATCTGAAGTTTCTAGGCAAAGGATGCCTTTGCAGAAGTAATACATTTCTTTTCCGCTCTTAATATTTCCACTTTCATCAAAAAATCCCGAATGTGTCTCATACTCCCACATACACTTTTCTGCCTGAGAATAATCTTTCTGCTGCCTGTAAATATCAGACATTGAGCAACATAATCCAGCAGCAAGTTCATGCTTTTGGATTTGGACATACAAAGAATGCGCATCAGATAAAATTTCCAAAGCAGAGTCCGGAATAGCCTTCATCTCATATCCAGCTGCCAGCATCCCATAACAGGCGATATATTGCATAGTGTCCTTAGCCATCTTGGCATACCTCATAGCCAAACGCTCCTCACGTATCATATTGTCAGGAAGTAACTGATAGTAGTAAATATCCGCTAATTGTGCATGAATACGACTGATAATTTTATAGTCGCAGTCACTTGCGGTTGTGTCCGCCCTGTCAATGGCTTCGTTATAGGCATCGATAGCCTGCGGCGCCTCGCCCAGGTCGGCATAGGTGCGCCCGAGGATATAGTGGGCACGCATCTGCTCATTGGACGTGCCGTGGCGGTCGAACCATTGGGCAAGGCTGAGGGCCAGCGAGTCGTTGGTCATCAGACTGTCGGCACGGTTCTGCCGCTCCAGTTCCTCAAGCTGGAGCCGCTGATAGCTTCCGTCATCACATGCGTGAAGAAGACACAGGACGAACAGCAGGACAGAAAAGCAGAGAGACTTTTTCATGCGTCAAACATTTCCGCCTACAAAGTTACAAAAAAAACAGAAAGAAGCAAAGAATCATCTTCACTTCTTTCCGTTTTAACGTTCATTGTTATTTCCGAAGCGCCGGTTTACAAGAATCACGGGGACAGGTTTTTGATTCTCTGTCTGTGATTCACACATTACACGCTTAACGTTGTCCAAAGAGCAAAGAATGGGTCGTGAACCATGTAGGTGTTCTTGTCTTGCGTGATGAAATCCTTGTCAAGAAGCCCTCTAATGGCTGCCGTCACCACACTGACCGTTTGCAGATGATGCTTTTTGACGAAAGCCTTACTGGTGACGCCAGTGGCTTTGCCTTCACGGGCTATGGCAACAAAAACCTCGCGCTGCTTCTCTGGCATTCTGTCAAGCAAATCGGCATAAGTCTCGTTAAACATATCTAGGATATAACCGACGGCTCCATCAACCATGTCAACCGTACATCGCCGGCCTGGTAGGGTCTTGAGAAACAACACGTTCAACATTCGTTGTACGCAGGAGGTGACAGCTTCAAAACGGTTATAGATATTCTCCACGACCGCACTATCAATGCTTTTACCAAATCTCTGAAATTGCATTTGTGCAAACTCAGTATATTTCTCAACGCTGATGGGCCTCAGGTTCATAATCAGTACCGACTGATAGAACGGGCGCGATGGCGAGGTAAATATTTCACCCATCAGGTGGCGCTTGGAGCCTGAGAAGATGAAGGTGGCATTGATACATTTCTGGATATAGGTACGGAGCGAGGCCTCAATATTGGGAGCGTCCGTGTATCTGGCTATTTGCTGAAATTCGTCGATAGCCACCAGACAGGGTCTGTCGGCCTTGCCAAGATATTCGAAAATCTCGTCGAGTGTTGTGGCCGGATGCTCAATGTCGCCCAAGCCTAAACTCCAAGTCGGGAAATTATTGACGTCATAGGTGATTTCGCTGCGAAGGGAGCGCAGCACATCGAGAAATCTTTCCCAAACGACCTTACCCTTTGGTTTCAACCCATCAAGAATGGCGCGTCCGAAGACATTGACAAACTCACGCAAACTGGTTGTGGCATATATGTCTATATGAAAAGTGTAATATTTGTCCCTGATTTCCGGCTGTTGGAAACAATGGAGTATCAAATCGGTCTTTCCCACCCGCCGAGGTGAGATCAGGGCCATGTTGTTTCCGTTGGTAGTCAGTTCCACCAATTGCTTAGTCTCTTGTACTCTGTCGCAGAAGTACTCGGCTCCTGCATATCCCTTTGTTACGAATGGATTGTCCATATCTTCTTGATTTTGAGGGCAAATATACGACTTTTTGCCAAATTGTCCAAATTAGGATAATCCTATTTAGGATAATTTATAAAAAAACGTCGCTTTATAAAACCGATACGCCAAACCCAAAATAACCTACAGCCAAAATGGCTGCCAGCAATAACATCATAAACAACAGATACGAAACTGCTACCGCCAAAATGGTTCGCCACAGCGATGAGGCTCTGGCGACTTCGCCGCCACCTGATAAGGCTGTTGCTGCCACTCACGAAATGCTTTCCATTTTTCTGTTATATGAATCATAAGTTACGGTTAAATCACGGAGACCGGTTTTTTCATGCGCCAAACGTTTCTGCCTACAAAAGTACAAAAAAAACAGAAAGAAGCAAAGAATTATCTTCACTTCTTTCCGTTTTAACGTTCATTGTTATTTCCGAAGCGCCGGTTTACTTTCCGTGATGCTCATCAGAAACAGTTAACTTCTTGCGGCCCTTTGCGCGGCGTGAAGCCAACACGCGGCGTCCATTCTTTGTGGCCATTCTCTCACGGAAGCCGTGCTTGTTGACGCGACGGCGATTGTGCGGCTGAAATGTTCTTTTCATTGCTTAATTCCTATTTATTTTGTACTTAATTTGTCGTTTTGGGGTGCAAAAGTACTCATTTCTTTTGAATTACGCAAGTTTCTAATGAAATTTTTCACTTTTCACTTTCCACTTTTCACTTTTTTTCGTAACTTTGCACCCGAAAACGAAACAAAACAACATTTTCCGTTTATATGATTAACTCACAAGACATTAAAAAAGGCACCGCCATCCGCATGGACGGCGGCATTTGGGTTTGCATCGACTTCCAGCATCGCAAGCCGGGTAAGGGTAACACCATCATGATTATCAAGGTCAAGAACGTCAGCGACGGTCGCGTGCTGGAGCGCCGCTTCAATATCGGCGAGAAACTTGAGGACGTCATCATCGAGCGCCGTCCCTACCAGTATCTGTACGAAGACCAGTCGGGCCGTATCTTCATGAACCAGGAGACCTTCGAGCAGATTCCCATTGACAACGAGCTCGTCATCGGCCATGAGTTCATGAAGGAGAGCGATATCGTGGAGGTGGTCAGCGACACTACCGACGGCACCATCCTCTATGCTGAGATGCCCGTGAAGACAAACCTGCGCGTCATCCACTCAGAGCCTGGCGTGAAGGGCGACACCGCCACCAACACACTGAAGCCCGCCACGCTGGAGACCGGCGTTGAGGTGCGCGTGCCCCTGTTCATCAACGAGGGCGACCTCATTCAGGTTGACACCCGCGACGGCAGCTATCTGGCCCGCGTGAAGGAATAAAAATGAAATACTCTGTTATTGTTCCTGTCTTCAACCGTCCTGACGAGGTTGACGAGTTACTGGAGAGTCTGACCAGGCAAAGCCTGAAGGATTTTGAAGTGATTATCGTTGAAGACGGGTCGGAGAAATCCTGTAAGGATGTCTGCATGAAATATGCGGACATCCTTACTTTATATTATTATTATAAGGACAACAGCGGTCCAGGACAAAGCCGTAACTACGGTGCCGAACGCGCCAGCGGTGAGTGGCTGATAGTGCTCGACTCCGACGTGGTGCTACCCGCAGACTACCTGGCAAACGTTGAGGCAGAACTTTCGGACAACAAGACACCTGAGGGTGAAATTGCGACATCCGCATGGGGCGGGCCGGACGCTGCCCATGACTCGTTCACACCAGTGCAGAAGGCCATCTCATACAGCATGACCTCATTCTTCACCACAGGCGGCATACGCGGTGGAAAGGCAAAACTCGACAAGTTCTTCCCCCGTTCCTACAACATGGGCATACGTC